>Ga0160458_100039_pt1 | contig 182923 bp, 163 predicted proteins | sample HID1973I_E6MG_FD_108247 | JGI IMG/M metagenome (GOLD analysis project Ga0160458, IMG submission 108247) | Enriched mosquito-associated microbial communities from UW Madison campus, WI, USA - HID1973I_E6 MG | ecosystem: Host-associated > Arthropoda: Insects > Digestive system > Unclassified ...
ATCGACCGCCACGACCGTGGCGCCCAGCTTCATGGCGACAGCGCGTTCAGCCCAGAACTGCGGGGGACGGATCAGGATACGCTCGAACGTCTTTTCGCGGGCGAGATATTCCTTGGACAGCGGCGGCCGCTCGTAAGGCGGCTCCGCATCGCGGCCCAGCATCAGGATCGAACCTGCAAAACCCTGCTGATGCAGCGCTATCGCCGCCTGCGCACCGCCATGACCAGTGCCGACAATTATGACATCATGATGAGACATGAATGCGTCCTAGTGCGGAAATATTCAGCGCGCCAGCAGGTTGCGCGCCTGGCTCGCTATCTGTGCCAACATGGCCGGACTGGCGGGCACCGCGGCCTGTGCGCGGCCGATCATCGCGCGGAACTGCGCGATGGCTGGAGCCTGTTCCGCGGTCCAGCGTTCCACCGCGGCAACGGGGTCGCCGCCGCGTGCCGTCGCGCGGCGCAGGAAATCCGTCCGCATATGCTGCAAATCGCGGGAAAGGGCGTTCACCAGCAGGCGCTCCCAGGGATCGGACGGGCTCATCCGCGCGGCGGTGCGCTGTGCCCAGTCGAGCCCCAGCCTCCCGCCGAGTTCTATGAAGGCGTTGGCAAGCACCGTCACCTTCGTTTCATTGTCGCGGGCCAGGCGGGCAAGGCCCACGGCGCCGTCCAGATCGTGCAGATGGACCACCATGCCCGCTTCGGCAGGCGGAGCGCCGGCCTCCACGAACCCGGCCTGCATCGCTTCGGATTGCAATCGAGCCTCGCCCTTCAACAGGCGGGAGGCGCCGGCGGACAATTCGCGCACATCGGGCGCCAGTTCGGCAACCGAGCGGGCGGGGGAAAGCGCGCCCTTCCCGATGCGCAGCAGGTCGGCCATGTGATCCGCAAGGGCGGCGGATGTGCGGTCGAACAGGCGGATGCGGACAGGCTCCGGCATCTTCGCGCGTTCGATTCCTTCCCAGACCGGGGCAAGGCCGAACAGCACTTCCGCCGTGGCGAAGGCGGCGGCTACCTGGCTCAGCTCCGCGCCTTCCTCTTCCGCCAGTTCGAAAGGATGGATCAGGCCGATCCGGTTGACCAGCCGGTTGGCCAGCTTGGTGGCGATCAGTTCGCGCCGCAGCCTGTGGCCGAGGATCTGCTTGCGGAACTTCGCCTGCATCGGTTGCGGGAAGGCGTCGATCAGCGTGGGGATCAGCAATTCGTCATCGGGCAGCGGGCTTCGTTCGATCGCATCCTGCAGGGCCAGCTTGGTGCTGGACAGCAGCACGGCGATTTCCGGCCGGGTCAGCCCGTGGCCGTCGGCGGCGCGGCGGGCCAGCGTCTCGTTATCGGCCAGCCCTTCGGTCTTGCGGTCCAGCAGGCCGCGCTCTTCCAGCTTGTCGATCAGGCGGATGTAGGACGGCATGGCGGACACGCCCCGCGCCTCGGCAATGGAAAGGCCCAGCGCCTGCAGGCGGTTGTCCTCCAGCACGATGGCGGCGACCTCGTCCGTCATCTCCACCAGCAGCTTGTCGCGCCGGGCTTCGGAAAGGGCGCCTGCCCGCCGCGCGGCGGCAAAGGCGATCTTGATGTTCACTTCGTTGTCGGAACAGTCGACGCCGGCCGAATTGTCGATGAAGTCGGTGTTGATCCGCCCGCCCGAGCCATTCCCGCGCAGCGCGAATTCGATCCGCCCCGCTTGCGTGCAGCCAAGGTTCGCGCCCTCGCCGATCACGCGGGCGCGAATGTCCCTGCCATCCACGCGCAGCACGTCATTGGCCGGATCGCCCACGGCGACGTTGCTTTCCGTCGATGCCTTCACATAGGTGCCGATGCCGCCGAACCACAGCAGGTCGGCCGGCGCCTTCAGCAGCGTGGCGATCAGCGTGTCGGGGTCCATTTCCTTCGCTTCGGTGCCCAGCACCTTGCGGGCTTGCGCGGATAACGGGATACGCTTCATCGTGCGGGGGAAGACCCCGCCGCCCTTCGAGATGAGCGCGGCGTCGTAATCCTCCCAGCTCGATCGCGGCAGCGCGAACAGGCGCTTGCGCTCCTTCCAGCTTGCCGCCGGATCGGGATCGGGGTCGATGAAGACATGCCGATGATCGAACGCGGCGACCAGCTTCAGCGCCTTCGACCGCAGCATGCCGTTCCCGAACACATCGCCCGACATGTCGCCGCAGCCGATCACGTGGATCGGGTCTTTCTGCACGTCGACGCCCATTTCCAGGAAGTGGCGCTGCACCGAAAGCCACGCCCCGCGCGCGGTGATGCCCATGGCCTTGTGGTCATAGCCATGGCTGCCCCCGCTGGCGAAGGCATCGTCCAGCCAGAAATCATGCGCTTCGGCGATCGCATTGGCGGTGTCGGAATAGCTGGCCGTGCCCTTGTCGGCGGCGACCACGAAATAGGGATCGTCCCCGTCATGCAGGACGACCGACCTGGGATGCACGACCTTGTCGTTCACGATGTTGTCGGTCAGCGATAGCAGGCTGCGGATGAACACCTGATAGCTGGCCTTGCCTTCCGCGGCCCAACCCTCGCGGTCGCGCCGGGGATCGGGCAGTTGCTTGGGATAGAAACCGCCCTTGGCGCCGGCGGGCACGATCACCGCGTTCTTCACGCGCTGGGCCTTCATCAGGCCCAGGATCTCGGTGCGGAAATCGTCGCGCCGGTCGGACCAGCGGATGCCGCCGCGGGCCACCGGGCCGGATCGCAGATGGATGCCCTCGACCCGCCGCGAATAGACGAAGATCTCGCGCCACGGCACCGGGCGGGGGAGGCCGGGCACCAGGGCGGAATCGAACTTGAAGGCCAGCGCCTCGGCCGCGGCCGGGGCAAACCGGTTGGTCCGCAGGATTGCGCCGATCACCGTGTGATACAGCCGCAGGATGCGATCGTCATTGATCGCTTCCACGCGCGCCAGCCCTTCGCGGATCGCGCTTTCCGCCTTTCCTTGTGCCTGTGTGCGGTCGCCCTTGAAGGCGGGATTGTGCCGCGCATCGAACAAGGCGATCAGCGCGCGGGTCACGGCGTCCGCCCGGTCCAATGCATCGACCACGGTGTAGATCGTATAGCTGATCCCCGCCTGCCGCAGATAGCGATAGAAGGCCCGCAGCAGGTCCGCATCGCCGGCCGACAACGCCGCGCCCACGGCGAGGCGGTTGAAAACGTCGTTTTCCGCCGCACCGTTGAGGACGGCGGAGATCGCCTCCTCGATGGCGCGGGCGCGCTGCAGAATCCGCGCGCCATCCTCGCCTTCGGGCAAGGCGAGCAGGAAATCGTGAATGGTGCCCAGCTTCCCCCCTTCCAGCGCGGTCGGTACTTCGGAAAGGACGTGGAAGCCGAAATTCTCCAGCGCGGGCACGGCGTCGGACAAGGGCAGCACACCGCCCAGCTGGTATATCTTCAGCCGCAACCGCGCGTTGTCGTCACCCGCGAGACGATACAGGCGTGAATCGCGTCCTTCGCCCTGTGCGGCGTCGCCGCCTTGCAGCGCGCGCAGGCGTTCGATGTCCAGCGCCGCCTCCGCCGCGCCATAGTCCGCGCGATATGCGGCGGGAAACGCCTCGGCAAAGCGGCCCGCGATCGCGGCCGCGCGCCCCGGCTCCACATGGCCGGCAAGCTCCGCCTCGACCGCTTCGGTCCAGCCGCGCAGCATGGCCTGCAGCTTCTCGTCGATCTCGTCCTCGTCGAACAGGCGGTCGCTTTCGCCCACGTCGATCGCGAAGCGTTGCGACGCCAGGTCGCCCGCCTCGATCGACAGGCTCCATTCGATCACCTTCCCGCCCGTTTCCTGCTCCAGCAAGGCCAGGATGCGCGGGCGCACATTCATGGACAGCATGTCGCGCGGGAACCACACGAATGCGAAGACATGGCGGTCCAGCGGTGCGGTGACCAGCGCGGCCCTGGGGCGCGGGCGGTCCACCAGCGCCATCATCGCGGTCACGACATGCTCCACCGCCTTTTCCGGGAAGCCGACCAGCAGATCATGCGGAAGCGCGGCAAAGGCATGGCCCAGCGCCTTGCCGTCATGATCGTCCGTGCCGAAGCGCAGGCGTTTCAGCAGCGCCGCCATCTGCTTGCGCAGGCGGGGCACCGATTGCGGCGGCGCGGCCAGCGCCGCGCTCGTCCAGATGCCGGCATGGACCGACAGGGCAACGACTTCGCCTTGCTCGATCACCGGCACGATGAACAGGTCCAGCGGCACCCGGCGATGCACGCGCGAGATGCGGTTGGCCTTGATCGCCAGTGGCGCGCGGGCGCGGGCCGGGGCTTCGTCGAACCAGCGGAATGCCCGTTCGAACGTCGCGTCCGCCAATATGCCGCGCGCGTCGCGCCGGCAGATGCCCAGCCTTGCCGAATGGCCGCCATCGCGCCGTCGCGTGACATGGCCCAGCTGCGTCAGCATTCCGCCCGCCAGCCAGCGCAGCAGGGCGGGGCCTTCCTCGTCATCCCCTTCGATCCGGTTGGCGTCGTCCTGCATCGCGGCCTGCATGGCGGACCAGTCGGCCACCGCCACGCGGACGTCGGCCAGCGTTTCGGCCAGCGCATCGCACAATTCGCGGCGCTGCCTCGCATCGATGCGAGGCGTCTCAAGATAGATCAGCGATTCGCGCGCGCCCGCCTCGCCGCGGTGGAAACCGGCCAGCGCGCCTTTCGCGTCGCGCTCCACGGACAGGATGGGATGGACCATCTGGTCGATCGCCAGGCCATGGGCGGCAATGGTGGCAGCCACGGAATCGACGAGGAAAGGCATGTCGTCATTGACGATCGCAATGCCCATGTAGCGGTGCGCGTCCGTGCCTGAGCGGATTGCGATGGCGGGCGTGCCCGGTGTGCGCTGCCGTGCGGTTTCGAGCAAAAATGCGGCGGCTTCTTCCAGCCTGCCCCTGGCGAAAGGCGTGTCGCCCGGCAGGATGGATGCCTTCACCGCCCGGGTCAGCACCTGGGCCGGTGTCTCGTTCCCGTCGCCAGACTTGCCCTTGTTCCCTTTCGAAGGGCGTCGCGCCGCAGCCATCTTGCTTACTCCCGATCAGAACTGTTCACGGACTTACCGCGAAGCAACCATCTTTCATATTCGAGCACCGTTCATGTACCCTCCGCCCGGCCATCGGGGGCAAGGCGGAGCAGCCGGCATCACCCGCCGAGCGCCTCCATCGTGATCTCCAGCGAACGGCGCCGCGCGGCAGGGTCGTAGGTCGTGCCCGATATTATCAGTTCGTCAGCCCCGGTCCGTTCGATGAAGCGGCCGATCTTCTCGCGGACCGTGGCCGGGCCGCCGACCGCCCAGGCGACCGACATGCGATCCAGTATCGTCGAGGAATGCAGGGGCAGGCTGTCGCGATAGCCGGGCACCGGAGGGGGCAGCTTGCCGGGTTCGCCCGTGCGCAGGCGGACGAAGGATTGCTCCTGCGAGGAAGCGAGCAGCTCCGCCCCGGCATCGCTTTCGTCCGCGATCACGCTCATCGCCGCCATGGCATGGGGCTGTTGCAGGGCTGCGGACGGCTGGAAATCCCGGCGATAGATCGCCAGCGCCTCGTCCAGATGATCGGGCGCGAAGTGGCTGGCAAAGGCATAGGGCAGGCCCAGCCGGGCGGCGAGTTGCGCGCCGAACAGGCTCGACCCCAGCATCCACATCTCGACCTTTGCCCCGAAGCCCGGCGTGGCCTTGATCGGCAGGGTGATGTCGCCCGTCAGCATGGCGCGCAGTTCCACCACATCCTGCGGGAAATATTCCGCCGCGCGCATCAGATCCTTGCGCAGCGCCTGCGCGATGATCCCGCCGGCGCCGGGCGCCCGGCCCAGCCCCAGATCGACACGGCCGGGAAACAGCGCGTCGAGCGTGCCGAACTGTTCCGCGATGACATAGGGATTGTGGTTGGGCAGCATGATCCCGCCCGACCCGATCCGGATCGTGCTGGTGGCATGGCCGACATGGGCCAGCACCACGGCGGCGGCACCGCCCGCGACTCCTTCGGTGCCATGATGCTCGGCGATCCAGAAACGCTTGTACCCCGCATCCTCGGCCGCCCTGGCATAGAGGGCGGTCTCCGCCATCGCCTCGGCAACTCCGTAGCCTTCGCGCACGGGTACGAGATCGAGGACGGAAAGGGGTATCATCGGGTAATCTCCGGCTCGGGGGCGGCGGGATCTTCCGCCAGTTGCGCGATATAGCCGCGCGCGGTTTCCGCCTCGGGGCTGGATGGCGCAATGGCGATCACGGAATTCCAGCTCTGCCTCGCCGCATCGCCATGGCCGGCAAGAACCGCGATAACGCCAGCTTCCAGGCCGATTGCGGGGTTGGTGCCATCCAGTCCGGCGGCTGTCTGTATCTGGGCCTGAGCAGCGCCAAGATCACCCTGGCGGCGCGCAAGGGTGGCGGAAAGCAACCAGGCGTCGGCGCTCTGCGGTGCATCGCGCCGGGCATCGGCAAGGGCGGCTGCGGCCTCGTCGATCCGGCCCAGACCCACCAGAGCGCGCGCGCGATCGGCCTGGACCAGGCCGGCCTGCATCGTATCGCCGGCCGCCGCGGCGTCTTGCGCGGCCAGCGCGAAGGCGGCCAGCGCATCCTCGTTCCGGCCGTCGGCCAGCGCGGAATTACCGGCCATCGAGGCCAGCCTGCTGCGCATGAGCGACTGGTCCTCCAGCGTGCCGGCGCGTGCGGTGAGGAATGCCTGTTCGGCCGCCTGCCAGCGCAGCAGCCTGGTATAGGCCATGCCGAGGCAGCGCTGGGGGAAGGCCCGCTCCGCCGCGTCATGCGCTTCGCCCATCCAGATGCTGGCCGAGGCGATGGCGGACGATGGGTCGGTCCGCACCTCTTCCAGGCAGAGGGTAAGCCGGTCCTGCTCCGCCGGGGGAGGGGAATAGGAATCGAGCGTGAAGAAATCAGGTGTGGCTGCCTGGGCAAGCAGGGGAAGCAGCAAGGCGGAGATCATCGGGGGTTATCCTGGCTGAGCGCTGCGACGATGCGCAGCAGCAAGGCGATATCGCCATCGCGCGAAAGGCGATGGTCCCCGTCCTTGATGAGAGTGAGCTGCACATCGTCTGAACGCAGGGCGGCAGACAGGCGCAGCGCGATTTCCCACGGCACATCCACATCGTCCTGGCCGTGGAGCAGGCGGACCGGGCAAGTGAGGGGGATGTCCGCATCGAGCAATCGCTGCGCTTCGCCATCGCGCCAGAAGCCCGGATGGGTCGGCGTCGGATCATAGCCATAGGCATTGTCCTCGAACACGGTCTCGCCGGCCGCCAGCATGGCCTTCTGCCCGTCGCCATAACCCCATTCGGTGAAGTCGGGCGCGGCGGCGATGCCCACCAGCCCCGCGATCCGCTGCGGCAGCGCCAGCGCGCAGAGCAGCATCAGCCATCCGCCCATGGACGATCCGACCAGGATCAGCGGGCCTTCGGTTTCCGCTTCGACAAGCGCCAGCACCTCCTCGCGCCAGCGGGAAAGCGTGCCCTCGGCAAAGTCCCCGTCGCTCATCCCGCAGCCGGAATAATCCAGCAGCAGGCAGGCCCGGCCATTGGCCCGCGCCCATTCGAACACCGCCGTCGCCTTGCCGCCGGCCATGTCGGACATGTAGCCGGGGAGGAATACCGGCGTGGGGCCCGCGCCCCCGGTTTTGCGGAAGGCGATGCGGCGGCCATCCGCCATATCGTGGAAGCGCGTCTCGCTCATCATCCGTTAGATGGAGCCCGGCGGCGCAAACGGCAAGGCCGGTTCAGGCCCCCTGCAGGCTCCGTTGCGCCGGCCGGGCGAAACAGGCGGCCACCCGATCGGTGCAATGACAGCGCAAGCAGATGGGTGACTCCTGACCATTCCCCTGCTAGCAGCAGGGCCATGAAGCGCATCTGCCTCACGACAGCGACTACTACCACCTCCCTCCGGGGGCGGTCGGTCGCGCGTTGAGCGTACCGCCGCCGCCCGGTTCGGGCGGTGCGGCGTCTCCCTTCCCGAACTGACACGCCGAATGACGCCGGGCCTTTGCGCGCGCGGGCATTTCTGCCATTGCGCGCCCACGAGTGACGAGAGATTTGGATGAGCGCCTTGTTGAAGATCAGCCTGCCCGACGGTTCGGTGCGCGAGATGCCCGAAGGGTCCAGCCCTTATGATGTCGCGGCGGCAATCGGCCCCGGCCTTGCCAAGGCGGCAATCGCCGCGCGCGTCGATGGCGAATTGCGCGACCTTGGCCGTCCGTTCGATGGCGACGCCACGCTGGCGTTGATCACCGGGCGGGACGAGGCGGAAGCGCTGGAACTGGCGCGGCACGATTATGCCCATGTGCTGGCGGAAGCGGTTCAGGCGCTGTTCCCCGGCACGCAGATCACCTTCGGCCCGGCCACGGACGATGGCTTCTATTACGACTTCGCACCCCCGAAGATCGATGGGAAAGACCGGCCCTTCACCGATGAAGACCTGCCCGCGATCGAGGCGGAGATGCGCAGGATCATCGCCGCCGACAAGCCGCTGCGGCGCGAGGAATGGAGCCGCGAACAGCTGATCAGCCGCTGGAAGCAGCAGGGTGAAAGCTTCAAGGCCGAATGGGCCGCCGAACTGCCCGAGGATGAGGCGCTGACGGTCTACTGGTCGGGTGACGACTGGCTGGACATGTGCCGTGGCCCGCATTTGCCCTCCACCGGCAAGCTGGACCCTGCCGCCTTCAAGCTGACGCGGGTGTCGGGCGCCTATTGGCGCGGCGACCAGAAGAACGCGATGCTCAGCCGCATCTACGGCACCGGCTGGCTGAACCGGAAACAGCTCGAAGCGCATCTGCTGCGCGTGGAAGAGGCGGGCAAGCGCGATCACCGCAAGCTGGGCCAGGAAATGAACCTGTTCCACCTGGACCAGGTGGCCCATGGTTCGGTGTTCTGGCATCCCAAGGGCTACATCATGTGGCGCGAGCTGGAAGCCTATATGCGCCGCGCGATCGACGGTGCCGGCTATGACGAAGTGAAAACGCCGCAGGTGATGGACGCCCGCCAGTGGGAGCAGTCCGGCCACTGGGGCAAGTATCGCGCGAACATGTTCGTCATTCCCGATGAAGTGCCGAACACCGAAGATGACGGCCCGATCGTGTCGGACGAAGCGCAATGGATGGCGCTGAAGCCGATGAACTGCCCCGCGCACGTTCTGATCTTCAAGCAGGGCATCAAGTCCTATCGCGACTTGCCGTTGCGTATCTACGAGAATGGCTGCTGCCACCGCAACGAACCGCATGGCGCGCTGCACGGGCTGATGCGGGTGCGCCAGTTCACGCAGGACGATGCGCATATCTTTTGCCGCGAAGACCAGATCGTGGACGAAGTGCGCAAGTTCTGCGCTCTGGCCGACCGGGTCTACAAGGAATTCGGCTTCACCTATTCGATCAAGCTGGCCCTGCGCCCCGAACAGCGCTTCGGCTCTGACGAGATGTGGGATCAGGCCGAAACCGAACTGCGCAACGCGGTTGCCGCCGCGGGGCTGAACACGCCTGAATATGGCTGGGAAGAACTGCCCGGTGAAGGCGCGTTCTATGCGCCCAAGCTGGAATGGCACCTGACCGACGCGATCGGCCGGACCTGGCAGGTCGGCACGATCCAGTCCGACCGCGTGCTGCCCGAACGGCTCGACGCCAGCTACATCGCCGAGGATGGCGAACGCCACCGCCCGGTGATGCTGCACCGCGCGATCTTCGGTTCCTATGAACGCTTCATCGGCATCCTGATCGAACATTTCGCCGGGCGCATGCCCTTGTGGCTCGCCCCGGTGCAGGCCGTGGTGGCGACGATCGTTTCGGAAGCGGACGATTATGCGCGCGAAGTGGAAGCCAGGCTGAAGGCGGCCGGCATCCGCACCGAAACCGACCTCCGCAACGAGAAGATCAACTACAAGGTGCGCGAACATTCGGTGGCGAAGGTTCCGCATATCCTGGTGGTGGGCAAGCGTGAGGCCGAGGAAGGCACGGTTGCGCTGCGCACCCTGGGCGAACAGCAGCAGCAATTCCTTTCGCTCGACGATGCGATCGCGTTGCTGAAGGCCGGGGCGACACCGCCCGACCTCAGGTGATCCTTCGCAGGGGCCGGCCCAGGCAATTGCACTGCCGATGCAAGCGCAGGTCAACACAGGCGAACAGGCGACGGAGGCAGGGCCTGTCCACGAGTCGTGAGACTTTGTCCGTATTGGCCGGTTGGAGTGCGATCCGCAGGGGCATCCCTGTCCGCTGGTGCATTTACGCTATGCCCGGGGCTTGAGCCCCGCATGGCCCCCTTTCGGAAATGGGTCAAAGTAGCGGAAGATTGACTTTGCCTGCTTGCGGCATGGGGCTTTGGAGCTATTATCGCCGGCATAAGGGCGGTGAACGCCGGGGTGAATATGGGAGGACGGATGTTGAAGCGCGCTTTGGCGGTGGCAGCCATGCTGTTTGTGGCGGCCTGCGGACAGCAGGCCGAAAAAGGCCATGTGGATGCGGAACGCCTGCTGGCGGCCGAATCCGATCCTGACAACTGGCTGGCCTATGGCCGAACCTATGAAGAACAGCGCTTCAGTCCGCTCGATGACGTGAACGATGGCAATGTCGACAAGCTGGGCCTCGCCTGGGCGACCGAACTCGACACCAATCGCGGGCAGGAAGCCACGCCGATCGTGGTGGACGGGGTGATGTATATCTCCACGGCCTGGTCCAAGGTGATGGCGCTGAACGCCGCCACCGGCGAAGTGCTGTGGAAGTACGACCCCAGGAATATCGGCTCCAAGGCCGCGCATGCCTGCTGCGATGTGGTCAATCGCGGTGTCGCCGTGTGGGAAGGCAAGGTCTTCGTGGGCACGATCGACGGCCGCCTGATCGCGCTGGATGCGGACAAGGGCACCGAATTGTGGTCCACCGTCACCGTCGACCAGGACAAGCCCTATACGATCACGATGGCTCCGCGCGTGGTGCGCGGCAAGGTGGTCATCGGCAACAGCGGCGCCGAACTGGGCGTGCGCGGCTATCTCAGCGCCTATGATGCCGACAGCGGCAAGCTCGTCTGGCGGTTCTACACCGTGCCGGGCAACCCGGCCGATGGGCCCGACAATGCCGCTTCGGATGAGGCGTTCGACAAGTTCGCGCGCGATACATGGTCGGGCGAATGGTGGGAAATGGGCGGTGGCGGCACCGTGTGGGATTCGGTGGTGTATGATGCCGATTTCGACCAGTTGCTGGTGGGCGTGGGCAATGGTTCGCCGTGGAACCACCGGGCCCGTTCGGCGGGCAAGGGGGACAACCTGTTCCTGTCCTCGATCCTCGCGCTCGATCCCGACACCGGCAAGTACAAGTGGCACTATCAGGTGAATCCGGCGGAAACGTGGGACTTCACGGCCACGCAGCAGATCACGCTGGCCGATCTCAAGATCGACGGAAAAGACCGCAAGGTGCTGATGCAGGCGCCGAAGAACGGCTTCTTCTATGTGATCGATCGGGCCACCGGGAAGCTGATCAGCGCAGAGGCCTATGTGCCGCAGAACTGGGCGGAACGGATCGATCTCGTCACCGGGCGTCCGGTCGAGATTCCCGAGGCCCGTTTTGCCGACAAGCCGTACTTCGTCTTCCCGTCGGGGCTGGGCGCCCATGCGTGGATGCCGATGAGCTATTCGCCGAAGACGGGGCTGGTCTACATTCCCGCGATGCACGCGCCGATCACGCTGCAGGACAACGTGAATTACGAGCGTCGTCCGGGCCGCTGGAATACCGGCGTCGATATGATGGGGCCGCCGGCCGGGCGCGAGGCGGAAGGCGTCTACAAGGGCTGGCTGCTCGCCTGGGACCCGGTGAAGCAGAAGGCGGCCTGGAAGATCGAGCGTGACTGGCCGTGGAGCGGCGGCACGCTGGCGACCGGCGGCAACCTGGTGTTCCAGGGGGATTCCCATGGCAAGTTCCGCGCCTACAACGCCACCGACGGCAAGGAGCTGTGGAGCTTCGATGCCCAGCGCGGCGTGATGGCCGGGCCGATCAGCTATCGCGTGGACGGCGTGCAATATGTCGCGGTCATCGGCGGTTATGGCGGCTCGATGGGCATGGCGGTGGATTCGCCCTGGATGCGCCGCCCGCCGCCGCCGGGCGTGATGATGGCCTTCCGGGTTGACGGCAAGGCCGCGCTGCCGGCGATCCCGCCGGTGGAGCCGCAACCTTACGTGACGAGCGAGGAACGCTTTACCCCGGCGCAGGTCGCCGATGGGCAGAAGTGGTTCTTCACCTATTGCACCATCTGCCATGAAGGGCCGACCAATCCGGACCTGTTCCGCTCGCTCTATGCCACGCAGCAGACCGCGTGGCGCGCCGTGGTGATCGATGGAGCCTTGGCGGACAACGGCATGGCCAGCTTCGCCGACTACCTCAAGCCCGAACAGGCAGAGGCGATCCGGGCCTATGTGGTCACGGAAGCGGCCAGGAAGGCGGCTTCCACCGCGCCGCCGCGAACGCCCTCCATGCCGCGGCAGCGGGGCACGTAAGATGACGTTCGGGGCCCGGTTTCGGGCCCCGACTGTTTCTGCCCGGCAGTGCAGGCGCGATGTCCGAAGATTGCAGGAAGCTCCCCTGTGGGAGCTATCGGGATCAGAGCGTGAAAACCGGCCCGGCGACGATCAGCGCCAGCGCGCTTCCCCACACGATCACCACCCGCAGGACTTCGTCCGGGGCGGGAAGCCGTTCGAGAGCGACTGCTCTGCGGAAGGGGGCGATAAGGCTTGCCATAGGCGCATTTTCGCCCGTCCCCCCTAAAGAAGCGTTAACGGTCGCGCGCCGCCACCATGGGCGGGTTTCAGCGAGCGGGCATCTGCTGGCTGGCGCAGTGGAAGCTGCCCCCGCCCGCCAGCACGGCATCCGCCGGCAGGCCGATCGTCCGGTGGTCCGGGAAGCATGCGGCCACGGCCGCCACGCCCTCCTCGTCCATCGCCGTGCCATAGGTCGGCACGACCACGAGCTTCGAAGTAATCGCGAAATTCATGTAGCTCGCCGGCTCGGCATCTTCATCCCCGACCAGGCCGGGGGAAGGAATGTCGCGGATCGCAAGGCCGAAATCCCGCGCGCGGGCACGGGCATCCGCATAGATCGCCGCGTTGGGATCGCTCGCCCCGCTCGGCAGCGGCAGGGCCAGCACGCCCGGCGCCACGAACCGCGCCAGATTGTCGACATGGCCATCCGTATGGTCGTTCAGCAGCCCGTCGCCCAGCCACAGCACCGTGTCGAAGCCGAGATCGCGGGCAAGCCGGGCTGCGATGTCCTCACGCGTCAGGTGCGGGTTGCGGTTGTGGTTCAGCAGGCATTGCTCGGTCGTCACCACCAGCCCGGTGCCGTCGGTGTCGATCGCGCCGCCTTCCAGCACCCAGTCGCAGTGCTCCACCGGCAGCCCGGCATCGCGCGCCAGTTCGGCCCCGATCGACTGGTCGCCATCCATCAGGAACTTGCCGCCCCAGCCATTGAAGCCCGGCCGCCGCGCAACGCGATTGCCCGCACCATCCATCACCACCAGCGGTCCCGTGTCGCGCAGCCAGACGTCGCCATAGACCCGGCGTTCCAGCTTCACCTTGCCGCTCACCAGCGCCCGTGCGCGGGCCTCGTTAGCCTCGTTCCGCACCAGCAGGCGCACTTCCTGCCCGCTTTCCGCCACCACGCTGGCAAAGGCGGCCATCTGTTCCTGCGCGCGGGACAGCGAATCGGGCCATTCTTCCGCATCATGCGGGAAGCCGATCCACAGCCAGTCCTGCGGATGGAACTCCGGCGGCATTCTGAAAGTCATCGGATCAGCAGCCCCCGGTTCCGCTCTTGCAGCTTTCATCGCGGATGCGGCGGAATTCGTCGCCCGCCAGCCAGTTGGGCCAGGCATCGCTGACTGCCAGCATCCGGCCGAGCCGGTAGAACAGCTGCAGATCCTGTTCCACGCCCGACCAGTCCCAGTCGGGATCATATTCATCGTCGGGCCCGTGATAGGCGTTCAGCGTGTACCGTTCCTGCCAGGCGCCGCCCGCCGCGCGGCCGCCGTCGATCAGATCTTCCCCGCCATCGACGTAGAACATCGGCACGCCGCGCTTGGCCAGGCTGAAATGGTCCGACCGGTAATAGAACCCTGCCTGCGGCGACTGGTCGGGCGTCGCCACCCGGCCTTCCACCTGCAGCGCCTTGGCCAGGAAATCATCGAGCTGGCTCTTCCCGCCTCCTACAACCGTCACGTCATGGGCCGGGCCCGCCAGCGAAAGCGCATCCATGTTCACCCCGCCCACCGTGCGGTTGAGCGGATAGACCGGGTTTGCCCCGTAATATTCGGAGCCCAGCAACCCCTGCTCCTCCGCCGTCACCGCCAGGAAGACCAGGCTGCGCGCCGGGGCGCCCGCCTTCACATGGGCTTCCGCCAGCGCGACCAGGGCGGCGGTTCCGGTCGCGTTGTCGATCGCGCCGTTGCAGATATCGTCGCCAGCCTCGTTGGGTGGGCAGCGCCCCAGGTGATCCCAATGCGCGGTGTGCAGCACATATTCGTCCGGCCGCTCGGCCCCCGGCAGCACGCCGATCACATTGTTGGACTTGAACCGGCGGATCGCGTTGTCGAACCCGGTCGAAGCCTTCAGGCCCAGCGGCACGGGCCTGAAGCCCTTTTGCATCGCCGCGCCCTCGATCGCGTCGATATCCTTGCCGGCCGCGGCGAACAGTTTCTTCGCCGCGTCCCGCGTGATCCAGCCATTGACCAGCGTCTGGCCGGCCCCGCCATCGGCGCGCTCGGCATAGGCTTGCGGCCCGGTCCAGCCATTCTGGACCACGTTCCAGCCATAGGAGGCGGGGAAGGTGTCATGCACGATCAGCGCGCCGGCCGCGCCCTGCCGCGCCGCTTCCTCGTATTTATAGGTCCAGCGCCCGTAATAGGTCATGGCGACCCCGCCGAAGAGGCCTTCCCTGCTGTCGGTGAACCAGTCCGGATCGTTGATCAGGATCACGGCGGTCTTCCCGCGCATGTCGACCCCGGCATAGTCGTTCCAGCCCTTTTCGGGCGCATTGATGCCATAGCCGACGAAGACCAGCTCGCTGTCCTGGAGGTCGATCCGCTCGGATTCGCGATAGGTCACGCCCACCCATTCGCTTTCATGGGCCAGTTCCGCCAGGCCGCTCCCTCCCGCGATCTTCAGCGGGCCGTATCCGGTGCCGTCGATCTCCACCAGCGGCACTTCCTGGAACCAGCTGCCATCGTTGCCCGGCTGCAACCCGGCCTTCCGGAAACGGTCGACCAGCAGGGCCAGCGTCTTCTCCTCGCCATGGGTGCCGGGGAAACGCCCGTCGAATTCGTCGGACGAGAGGATGCGGGTCACGTCCTTCATCGTCTCGATCGAAATATCGCCCGGGGCGACATCGGGTATGGGGGCGCTGGCCACGGAAGTCTGGCCAGTGGTGCAGGCTGCCAGCAGCAGGGCGGCGCCGGCGGCGGAGATGGTGCGGAGCATGGGTGATCCTCAGGGCTCGATTGACAGAGCATTGGCAGAGCGGACAGGGTGAGACAAGCGGATGGAGGCGAGATGACGGACCAGTGGCAAGCGGCAATCGCCAGGGCGCGGGCGCATTCGTCGTTCCTCGCCAACGGGCTGGACCGGCTGCCGGCGCTGGAGGCGCTGCTGGCGGCAGGCCGGGGCGAAGAGGCGCTGGCTTTCGCCAGGGCGGCCGGGGCCGGGGCGGACAACGTGCCCGTCGCGCTTCGGCGCGAGCGGCTGGCCCTGTCCGTCGCGCTGGGCGTCGGTGATCTGGCCGGCGCCTTCCCGCTCATGCAGGTCATCGGCGAACTCAGCAGCTTTGCCGATCGCGCCATGGACGCGGCGATCGCCGACGGTATCCGCCGCCGGGTGGAGGATGCCGATCCCGCAGGCTTCACGGCGCTGGCGCTGGGCAAGCACGGCGCGGGGGAACTGAACTACAGTTCCGACATCGATCCGATCCTGCTCTACGATCCTGAAAGCCTGCCCCGGCGCGAGCGGGACGAGCCCGGTGAAGCGGCGCAGCGGGTGGCGCGCACGCTGGTGGAAACGCTCTCCAAACAGACGGACGAAGGCTATGTCTTCAGGGTCGACCTGCGCTTGCGTCCGGCATCCGAAGTGTCGCCGCTGGCGATTTCGTTCGATGCGGCGCTCAGCCATTATGAATCCTCCGCGCTGGCATGGGAACGGGCGGCCTTCATCCGGGCGCGGGCCTGTGCGGGCGATGTGGAGGGGGGCGAGGCGTTTCTTTCCGCGATCCGCTCCTTCGTGTGGCGGCGCAATCTCGATTTCGGGGCGATCGAGGAAATCCGGCGGCTGAGCGCGCGCATCCGCTCCCACTTCGGCGGGCCGGAGGCGCCTGCGCCGGGCTTCGATGTGAAGCGCGGGCGCGGGGGCATTCGCGAGGTCGAATTCTTCGCCCAGACGCATCAGTTGATCCATGGCGGGCGCAAGCCGTCCCTGCGGGTGCGCGGCACGCGCGAGGCGCTGGATGCGCTGGCGGCGGAAGAAATCATCTCGCCCGAAGATGCCCGGGTTCTGGGCGAAAGCTATGACCGGCTGCGCGCGATCGAGCACCGCCTGCAGATGGTGGCCGATCGCCAGACCCATGAATTGCCCACCGATCCCGCCGCTCTGGACAATGTGGCCCGGCTTGACGGGCTGGCTGGCGGGAAGGAACTGCTGGACGAGCTGGCGGGCATCACCGAAGCGGTCGCGCGCCGTTATGACGGGTTGCTCGATGGTCCGAACGGTTCGGCAACGGCGGCGCCCATGGCGCGCGGCACGTCGCTGGAGAAGCGGCTGCAGGCGCTGGGGTTCGTCGATCCCGCGCGGCTGGCGGAGCGGATCGAGGGCTGGAGCGATGGCCGGGTGCGGGCATTGCGCAGCGATGCGGCGCGCGCCGCGTTCGAAGCCGTGCTGCCGGCCTTGCTGGAAGCGCTGGCCGGCGCGCCCGACCCGGATCGTGCGGTCAACCGCTGGGAAAGCCTGATCGCCAACCTGCCCAGCGCGGTGAACCTGTTCCGCCTGCTCGAGGCGCGGCCGCGCCTGTTGTCGCAACTGGTCGCGATACTCACGCTGGCGTCGCCGCTGGCCGATGCGCTGGCCCGGCGGGCCGACCTGCTCGATGCGCTGATCGATACCACTGCACTCGACCTGCCTGGCTCCATCGGGCAACTGGCCGCGCTCATGACGCCGCCGGAGGGAACCTACGAGGATCTGCTCGACCGGGTCCGCCGGGTTGTGGGTGAAACGCGCTTCGCGCTGGGCGTGCAACTGATCGAGGCGGCACAGGATCCGCTGGAGATCGCGGAAGCCCTGTCGCGTACCGCCGAAGCGGCGATTGCCGTCTGCCTGCGGGGCGCGGCGGAGGAATTTGCGCGGGTGCATGGCACGCTTCCGGGCCAGGACCTGCTGGTGCTGGGCCTGGGCCGCCTGGGCGGGGGCGCGCTTACCCATGCCTCCGATCTCGACCTGATCTACCTGTTCAGCGACGGGCCGGAGGGCGCGCAATCCGATGGCGAGCGGCCGCTGGGGGCCACGCTCTACTTCAACCGGCTGGCTCAGCGGGTGACCGCGGCGCTCAGCGTTTCGACGGCGGAGGGGCCGCTCTACGAAGTCGATACGCGCTTGCGTCCGCAAGGCAATCAGGGACCGTTGGCGGTCAGTTTCGCCAGTTTCGAGCGCTATCAGAAGCAGGATGCATGGACCTGGGAGCATATGGCGCTCAATCGCGGCCGGGTGCTTGCCGGCCCTGCCGAGGCGAAGGCGCGGCTGGAAGCGATTCTGGCGGATGTGCTGCACACGCCGAACGATCCGGACAAGCTGAAGCACGACGTGCTGAAGATGCGATCGGAAATGGCGGCGCACAAATCGCCACGCGGCCCGCTCGACGTGAAGCTGCATCGTGGCGGGCTCGTCGATCTCGAATTCCTGATCCATTACCTCCAGTTGCGGGAACGGATTTCCATCACGCCCGAAATGCTGGGCGCCCTGCGCGGATTGATCGATGCGGGGCTGTTGCCGGAACGCCTGCGGGACGCGCAGGTGCTGCTGATCAGGGTGCTGGTCGCGGCCCGCCTGCTCGCCCCGGATTCGCAGGAGCCATCGGCCGCGGCGCAGATCGCGCTCGCCCGCAGTTGCGGTGCGCCATCCTACGAAGCGCTGCTTGAATCGCTCGTCGAAGCGCGGCAGGGGGTCGCGGCGGCATGGACGGACACGTTCGGCGAGACCTTGCAGATCTAGATATTCGGGAGTTCAGGTGATGAGCAGCACATTCGGCATTGGCGACAGCCTGCCTGACATCGCCCTCGCCACGCCTGATGGCGGGGTGGTCAGACCATCGGACTTCAAGGGCCGCAAGCTGGTCGTGTTCTTCTATCCGAAGGACGATACGCCCGGCTGCACGACGGAGAACCAGGACTTTTCCGCGCTGGCGGATGAATTCGAGAAGGCCGGGGCCGCTCTGCTGGGCGTGAGCAAGGACCCGCCCCGGAAGCACCAGAAGTTTATCGAGAAGCACGGCCTGGTCGCCCCGCTCGCCTCGGACCCGGAAGAAGGCGGCCTGGCCGACGCGCTGGGTATCTGGACCGAAAAGAGCATGTATGGCCGCACCTACATGGGCATGCTTCGGACCACTTATCTGATCGGCGCCGATGGTCGGATCGCACGGGTCTGGGACAAGGTGAAGGTCAAGGGGCACGCGCAGGACGTGCTCGAGGCGGCCAGGGCGCTGTAGATCCCTTTCTACTCCCGTTGCATATCCGTTGCATGTCCCTTTCAGTCGCCTCTGAGATTCGTGCCGCGTTGCTGACGCCGGACCCTCGCGCAAAGGCGATGGCAACGCGAGAAGTGGCGCGAAACTGGCGTTTGGGCCGGCTCGCACTTGTCTTCGACGAGGAGATGCCCGAGCGGCCCGCATGGCCCGCCGCGCCAGAACTCCTGCCGCCCAATCGCATGCCGAAACGGGGCAAGGGCGGCTCTGAAAGAGGGCGAATCGCGCTGTGGCATGCCTTTGCCCATATCGAATTCGTCGCCATCGATCTCGCGCTGGACATGGCCGGCCGCTTCGGGGCCGAGATGGGGGAGGCCTTTGTCTCCGACTTCCTGTCGGTCGCCGCTGACGAGGCCATGCATTTCGCGCTGATCGCCCGGAAGCTCGAATCGCTTGGCAGCCACTATGGCGCGCTGCCCGCGCATGCGGGGCTGTGGGAAGCGGCGGAGAAAACCCGCCACAGCGTACTATCGCGTCTGGCGATCGTACCCATGGTGCTGGAAGCGCGGGGACTGGACGTTACGCCCGCAACGCTGGCGCGCGTGCGCTCTCAGGGCGACGAACACGGCGCGCGTATCCTCGAAAGGATACTTGACGACGAAATCCGGCACGTGCGGATCGGTACAACACATTTCGTCGCAACCTGCGAAGCGAAGGGAAAAAACCCTGAAATCCAATGGAAAGAACTGGTCGAGCACGAGTTCAGGGGCGCGGTTAAGCCACCATTCAACGACTCGGCGCGTCTCGCAGCCGGTTTACCGCTCAGCTTCTATGGCGCGCTTGCAAGCTGAGCCCAGCGCTGTTTACCTGTGTTTCAACAAGGGGGGTCGCCGGATTGTTCCGGCTTCCAGAAAATAATTTTCGAAGCTCGCTTGCGGGCTGTGTTTCTGGGGACTTGGGCGGCTTAACCGCCGCCAAACGAGTAGGACGGACCAGATCGTAATGCGTTTTTCGCTCAAATTTTCCGCCGTGCCGGCTGCGCTTTTTGCTGCAGCCACGCTTATGGCGGCCAGCCCCGCGGCAGCGCAGGCTGAAGCCACTTCCGCCCAGATCAGCGGTGAAGTTCATCGTCTCTCCGAAGGCGCGGCTTCTCCGCTTGGCAAGGGCGACGATGAATTCAGCCAGCTCTTCGCAAGCTGGCGCTCGCTGGATAACGGCCTCGGCGTCGTCCAGCCCGCAGCGCCCCGCGCCACAGTTTCCGTTCCCTCGCGCATGCCGCTGAAGGACATGAAGCTGACCAGCGGTTACGGCATGCGCAATCATCCGGTTCTGGGCGGCCGCCGCAATCACGCAGGCGTGGATCTCGCCGCACCCACCGGAACCCCGGTTTACGCCACGGCTGATGGCCTCGTCGGCAAGGCTGAATGGTTCAGCAGCTACGGCAACTATATCCAGATCGAACATGGCGGCGAAATGCAAACCCGCTTTGCCCACCTTTCGGGTTACGCCATCAAGGCGGGCGATCGCGTGAAGAAAGGCGATCTGATCGGTTATGTCGGCTCCACCGGCCGCTCCACCGGTCCTCACCTGCACTACGAAGTCCGTATCGCCGGCGATGCAGTCGACCCCACCCCCTACATGACCGGCGAATATGCGCTGGCCGATCTGCGGGATGATCAATCCGCGATCAACGCGATGGGTGGTCCCGACGAATAAGGTTTTCCGCGACAGTCGGGTAATCGCAGGGCGGCAGGGGAATATCCTGGCCGCCCTTCCCATTTCTGGCGTCGGGATGGATTGCACCTAGGCGTCTAGCGCCCGCTGAGGGAGGCTTGCCGGTAACAGCCGCGGGCTGCGCCCGCGCCCGGGCTTGGGATGTTCTCCCGGCCTGTGCCCAGGTTCAGCCCAGCAGGCGCTGCATCATGGCGCGCACATCCGTGCCCATGTCCTCGCGTTCAAGCGCCAGGGCCAGCGTGGCTTCCACGAACCCGATCTTGCTGCCGCAATCGAAGCGGCGACCTGCAAAGGTTACAGCGTGAAACGGCTGGGTGCCGATCATCTGCGCCATCGCATCGGTGAGCTGGATTTCGCCGCCCGCGCCTTTGCCCTGGTTTTCCAGCACACGCATCACTTCGGGTTGCAGGATGTAGCGACCCGAGACGATCTTGTTGGACGGCGCCTGATCGACCGGCGGTTTTTCCACCAGCCCTTTCACTTCGGTCAATGCGCCGATGGACGCGCCGGGATCGATCACGCCATAGGACGAGACATCCTCCTTCGGCACCTCCAGCACGCTGATCAGGTTGCCGCCCACTTCGTCATAGGCCTCGACCATCTGCTTCATGCAGCCCGGTGCGCCGATCATCAGTTCGTCCGGCAGGAAGATCGCGAAGGGATCGTCGCCCACGATCGCCCGCGCGCACCAGATCGCATGGCCCAGGCCAAGCGGCACCTGCTGGCGCACGGTGATGATGTCGCCCGGTGTCGCCCGCGTGGGGTCGAGCGCGCTCAGATCCTTGCCGCGTTCGCCCATCGTCGTCTCAAGTTCGAAGGCGACATCGAAATGCTCGACAATTGCCGTCTTCCCACGTCCGGTGACGAAGATCATCTGCTCGATCCCCGCTTCCCGCGCTTCGTCCACCGCATACTGGATCAGCGGCCGGTCGATGATCGGCAGCATTTCCTTGGGGATCGATTTGGTAGCGGGGAGGAAGCGAGTGCCAAGCCCGGCGACCGGGAACACGGCTTTCTTGATCGGTTTGCGATTGCTCATGGGTGAAGGTTATGGTGCACCTGCGAACGGCGTCAACCGCGAAGCGGGGGATGTCGCAATTGCGTCCCTTGCTCCGCCCCATATTCAAGGTAAACGGCGAGAATGGACAAGATAATAATCGAGGGCGGCCGCCGTCTTTCCGGCACCATTCCTGTCTCCGGCGCGAAGAACGCGGCGCTCACGCTGGTGCCCTGCGCACTGCTGACGGACGAGCCGCTCACGCTCAGGAACTTGCCCCGGCTTGCGGACATCGACGGCTTCCAGCACCTGATGAACCAGTTCGGCGTGTCGACCACCATCGCCGGAAGCCGGCCGGAGGATTTCGGCCGCGTGATGACGCTGGAAGCGCCGCGCATAACCAGCAGCGTCGCCCCCTATGAACTGGTGCGCAAGATGCGCGCCTCGATCCTTGTGCTGGGCCCGATGCTGGCGCGCATGGGCGAGGCGACCGTTTCATTGCCCGGCGGCTGCGCCATCGGCAACCGGCCCATCGACCTTCATCTCAAGGCGCTCGAGGCGCTGGGTGCGGAGATCGAGATGGCGGCCGGATATGTCCGCGCGAATGCCCCGGATGGCGGCCTGCCCGGCGGGCGTTACAGCTTCCCGGTCGTGTCGGTGGGGGCGACGGAAAATGCGCTGATGGCCGCCGTGCTCGCCAGGGGGAAGAGCACGCTGCACAACGCCGCGCGCGAGCCTGAGATCGTGGACCTGTGCAACCTGCTGGTCGCCATGGGTGCGCAGATCGAAGGGATCGGCACGTCTGACCTCACCATCCATGGCGTGTCGCGCCTGCACGGGGCGACCTATCGCGTGATGTCCGACCGGATCGAAGCCGGGTCCTATGCCTGTGCGGCAGCGATCACCGGCGGCGAAGTGACGTTGCAAGGCGCGAAGGTGGACGAGATGGAAGCCACCGTACAGGCACTGCGCGATGCTGGCGTAACGGTGGAGCCGCGCGCCGAAGGCCTTTATGTGGCGGCCGATGGCCCGCTCCGCGCCGTGACCATCTCGACCGCTCCCTATCCGGGCTTCGCCACCGACATGCAGGCCCAGCTGATGGCGATGCTGTGCCTGGCCGACGGTTCCAGCGTGCTGACGGAAACGATCTTCGAAAACCGTTACATGCACGTCCCCGAACTCAACCGGATGGGCGCGCATATCGAAACCAAGGGCCGCACGGCGATCGTCCACGGCGTTCCCAGGCTGACCGGCGCGGAAGTGATGGCCACCGATCTGCGCGCTTCGATGAGCCTGGTGATCGCCGGACTGGCGGCCGAGGGGCAGACTCAGGTTCACCGGCTTTACCACCTTGATCGCGGTTATGAGCGGCTCGAGGAAAAGTTCGCCTTGCTTGGCGCACAGATCGAACGGGTCGGCGGCGACTGACGGACCTTTTTCCCTCCTCCGCGCGTTGAGCAACGTGAAAGCCAAAAGGAGGCAGCGATGAGCCTGTTGAAGATTGCAGCATTGGGGGCGGCGGGTTTCGTCGCCTATCGTATGTATCAGACCGCACGGGACGAGGAAGGCACTCCCGCCGCATTCGCCCATGGCCATGCCAGCGGCGGCACCGTGCGCGATGCCGGGCCGGATGCCATGCGCGATGAAGTGCAGCGCCCGTGGACTCCCGTGGATCAGCAGATCGACGAGAGTTTCCCTGCCAGCGATCCGCCCGGAAATTACTGATCCCTGTTCAAGCCGCTTTCCTGTATCCTCCGCGCTGCTATGATGGCGGGAAGGAGGCAGTTGCATGAGCTTCTTCAAGCGCCTGTTCGGGTGGGGCAAGGATCGCGCGGGAACCCCGGCAGCTTTCGCCGAAGGACAGGGCGAGCCGGGCAACGAAACCCAGATTCGCGATGCAGGCCCCGAAGCCATGCGGGATCCCTCCGATCGGCCCTGGACCGAAGAGGACCAGGACGGGGATGAGAGTTTCCCTGCGAGCGATCCGCCGGGGAATTATTGAGGCAGTATTCCAGCCACCAGCCACAACCGGATCGCGCCGGCGAGCCCCGGCGGGTTTTCGGCCTTGATGCGTTCAACATCGATCCGTCCGACCAGTGCGTTCACCGGTACGCCCTCGCGTGCGGCAGCATCGCGCAGCATTTCCCAGAACAGCGGTTCCAGGCTGATCGAGGTCTTGTGTCCGGCAATCTCTACCGAACGTTTGACGGGCGGGTGATAGGGTGTCGGCACGGCTCTACGGTTGGTCGGGGCCGAGCATATCTTCGGGGCGCACTATCCGGTCATACTCCTCGCCCGTGACCGCGCCGCTGGCAATTGCCGCCTCGCGCAGGGTCGATCCCTGGTGGTGCGCGGCCTTGGCGATGGCGGCGGCCCGATCATAGCCGATCGTCGGCGCGAGGGCGGTGACCAGCATCAGCGAACGTTCCACCCCGATGCGGATATTATCCTCGCGCGGTTGCAGCCCGTGCAGCAGGTTCTGCGTGAAGCTGTCGGCGGCATCAGCCATCAGGCGAACCGACTGGAGGAAATTCTGCGCCATGACGGGTCGATAGACGTTCAGTTCGAAATGGCCCTGGCTGTCGGCGAAGGTCAGCGCGGTATGGTTGCCGAATATCTGGGCGCAAACCTGGGTCATCGCTTCGCACTGGGTGGGATTGACCTTGCCGGGCATGATCGAGGAGCCTGGCTCGTTCTCGGGCAGGGCCAGTTCGCCAAGGCCGGAGCGGGGGCCTGAGCCGAGCAGGCGAATGTCATTTGCGATCTTGTAGAGGCCTGCCGCCAGCGTGTTCAGCGCGCCATGGGCGAACAGCAGGGCGTCCTGCGCCGCCAGCGCTTCGAACTTGTTGGGTGCGCTGGTGAAAGGGAGCCCGGTGATCGCCGCGATCTCGGCCGCGATCGCATCGGCGAAACCGGCCGGCGCGTTCAATCCGGTGCCCACGGCCGTGCCGCCCTGGGCGAGTTCCAGCAATCCGGGCAGAGTGGTTTCGATCCGTTCGATTCCGGCGGCAACCTGCCGGGCATAGCCGGAAAATTCCTGCCCCAGCGTCAACGGCGTGGCATCCTGCGTGTGGGTGCGGCCGATCTTGACGATGCCGCTCCACGCCCTGGCCTTCGCCGCAAGGTCAGCATGCAGGGCTTCAAGCGCGGGAAGCAGGCGGTTCCTGACCTGCTTTGCCGCTGCGATGTGAATCGCGCTGGGGAAGGTGTCATTGGAGGACTGGCCCATATTCACATGGTCGTTGGGGTGGATCGGGCTCTTGGTTCCGACCTCCCCGCCCAGCGCGAGGTTCGCCCGGTTGGCGATCACCTCGTTGGCGTTCATGTTGCTCTGGGTGCCGGAGCCGGTTTGCCAAACCACCAGCGGGAAGTGATCGTCCAGCGTGCCGGCGGATACTTCCCCCGCTGCGGCGGCAATCGCGTCGGCCAGGCTATCGTCCAGCAGGCCGAACCGGGTATTTACCCGCGCAGCGGCCTGCTTGATCGTACCCAGCGCGTGAATCACGGGGAGCGGAATGCGCTCGCCTCCGATCCGGAAATTTTCCAGCGAGCGTTGCGTCTGTGCGCCCCACAGCCGGTCGGCCGGGACGCGGACTTCGCCCATCGTGTCGGTTTCTATCCGCGTCTCAGCCATGGTCCGGTGCCTCAATACATGTGTTGGCCGCCGTTGAGCGACATGGTCGATCCGGTCACGAAACCGGCATCCTCCGCCGTCAGGAAAGCCACGCCGCGCGCGATTTCCTGCGCCTGGCCAAGCCGCCCCGTGGGAATCCGCGCCACGATCTTCTCCAGCACGGGTTCCGGCACCGCGGCCACCATGTCGGTATCGATATAGCCGGGTGCGATCGCGTTGACGGTGACGCCGAATTTCGCGCCTTCCTGGGCGAGAGCCTTCGTGAACCCGTGAATGCCGCTTTTCGCGGCTGCATAGTTCACCTGGCCATATTGGCCGGCTTGTCCGTTGATCGATCCGATATTCACGATCCGGCCCCAGCCACGCTCGCGCATGCCGGGGAAACAGGCCTTGGCCGTGTTGAAGCAACCGCCGAGGTTGATGCGCATCACCTCGTTCCAGTCGTCGAAGCTCATCTTGTGGAGCGTGGCGTCCCGGGTGATGCCGGCATTGTTCACCACAATGTCGATTGCACCCACTTCCGCTTCGATCTGTGCGCAGAAGGCGACCGTGGCTTCATGGTCGCCCACATCCCACTTGTATGCGGGGATGCCGGTTTCGGAGGTGAAGGCGCGGGCCTTCTCTTCATTGCCTGCATAATTGGCGATCACGCTGCGGCCCTGATCCTTCAGGGCGAGGCTGATTGCCTTGCCAATGCCGCGAGTGCCGCCGGTAACGAGTGCGACGCGTGCCATGCTTGCTCCTGTGTGTGAGTGCCTTCTTCCTGTCCCCCCATATCGTTAGGATGAGTTTGGACGGCAGGCAAAGAAAAACCCCGCATTGCTGCGGGGTTCCATGTTTCGTTCGCTTCCTTTCGAATCAGAAGCGGATTTGCGTGCCGACATAAACGGCCTGGCTGTCCTGCTTGCCTTCGGAAAGCACGTCCAGGCGGTCACGGTCCTGCGAATAGCGGACACCGGCGGTAACGTTGAGATTGCGGGTAAGCGAGTAGCTGCCTCCCACGTCAACCGTCTGGTCGCCCAGCGAATCGCGAGTGCGCGGTGCGCGACCTGCCTGTTCGCCATCATCCAGTTCGATACGGGCGGCAAAGCGGCTGGGCTTTTCCTTCGCGCCGGCCGAAGGCTGGAAACTGGCGAGATCAGGGATCGCGGCGTCGCTGAGCTTTCCTGCCAGCGGAGTGGCGGTAAGCGCCGGCGTACGTGCAAAGCTCTGATAGCCACGAGACAGGCCCAGATTATACCGGGTCGGCGTGAGGCGCGTGGCGATGCCAACGGCCGGGTCGCCCGCAGCGACCAGCGCCTGACGGACGGAGATGGCGCGCGCGGTGTTTTCGTCCACGCGAACGGCCACCGTAACGGACCGGCCCGTGCGGTTGGTGGCGCCCGCGGGCGTGAACCGCATCAGCTTGTCATCGAACTTGCCGACCAGCTTGGCGAGGCGAGGATCGATGGAAGCAGGGGTGAAGGAGCCAAAGCTGGGTGTGCCGTCGGCCGTGCCGATAGCGCCCAAGGCCAGGCTGGCGCTGGGCGCGGCGATTATGAGCGCGGCGCCTGCACACAGCAAGCCAGCGGAGAAACCGCCTCGCTTTGCTGTTTTGCGCTGCATTTTCATAATCCCTCACTACCCCTGTTCGGTTCAGCTGGTTGCTAAACGATGCACCAGCTTCCCGCTTGTATCAGACGGCCCTGAACGTTTCCTTACTGAAAACCAAGGATTCGTCTGATTCGACCTCATTTCCGGCGATAGGTTTTCCACAAGCGCTTGGCCAGCCTGGAATCACCCTTATCGCCTCTCTTTTACAGGAGTGTTGCATCCCGCCCACAGCGGGCCTCCCGCCCCGCACGGTTAAGCACGCATTCACGCCCTTGGCCAGACACGCACTTGCCGCGCGCGGTGCTGCGGCTATAGAGGCTCAAATCGGCGCAACGGCGGCAAGCTCGCGCGGGAACAGACGGGAACTACATTCGTGATGACTGGCAACGGCAACACCGGCATTTCCTTTACGAAGCGCGCATCCTTTACGAAGCGTGCAGGCCGCGCCCTGCTGGTTGCCGGGATCCTTGCGGGCCTGGCTGCTTGCGGCGGACGCGATCGCAGCGAATTCGCCCTTGCGCCTGCGCAGATCAGCACGATCGGCGTCAATTCCTATCTCTGGCGGGCGACGCTGGAAACGCTGTCTTTCATGCCGCTTATGCAGGCTGACAGCGCCGGCGGCGTGGTGGTGACCGACTGGTACGCCAACCCCGACAATCCGTCGGAGCGGATGAAGGTCTCGGTAACGATTCTGGACCAGGACCTGCGTGCGGACGCGGTTCGCGTCGCGGCCAGCCGTCAGGTCCTGCAGAACGGCACCTGGGTGGAAGCTCAGGTGGAAGCGGCCACCGTGCAGAAGCTGGAAGACATCATCCTCACCAAGGCGCGCGACATCAGGCGTTCCACGATCGGCTGACGCCGGAGGGCATTTTCATGAGCGAGACCCGTTTCGATCCGTCGCAGGCCGACGGGCGCTGGCAGCGTGCGTGGGAAGATGCGCGCATCTTCGAGGCCGACCGTGACCTTCAGAGCCATCCCGACAAGCCCGAAGCCTATGTGCTGGAGATGTTCCCCTACCCCTCGGGCCGGATTCATATCGGTCATGTGCGCAATTATACCATGGGTGACGTTCTGGCCCGCTACAAGCGGCTGAAGGGCTTCAATGTCCTCCATCCGATGGGCTGGGATGCATTCGGCATGCCGGCCGAAAACGCGGCCATAGAAAAGGGGGTCCATCCCGGCGAATGGACCTACCAGAACATCGCCAACATGAAAGAGCAGCTCCGGCGTCTGGGCTTCGCGCTGGACTGGAGCCGTGAACTGGCCACCTGCGATCCGCGTTATTACGGGCATGAGCAGGCACTGTTCCTGGAACTCTATGCCGCTGGCCTGATCTATCGCAAGGAAAGTGCGGTTAACTGGGATCCGGTGGACCAGACGGTGCTCGCCAACGAACAGGTGATCGACGGGCGCGGCTGGCGTTCCGGTGCATTGGTTGAAAAGCGCAAGCTTTCCCAGTGGTTCCTCAAGATCACCGATTTCGCGGAAGAGCTGCTCCAGGGTCTCGACCAGCTCGAGCATTGGCCCGACAAGGTCAAGCTCATGCAGGAAAACTGGATCGGCAAGAGCCAGGGCCTGCAGTTCACCTTCGCGCTGAGCGATGGCGGCTCGGTCGAGGTTTACACCACCCGTCCGGACACGATCTTTGGCGTCAGCTTCGTGGCGGTAGCCGGCGATCATCCGATCGCGCAGAAGATCGCCGCGGAAAATGCCGATGCGCAGGCCTTCATCGAGAAGTGCCGCGAAGGCGGGACCACGGCTGCCGAACTCGAAACCGCTGAAAAGCTGGGCTTCGATACCGGCATCCGTGCAGTGCATCCCTTTACTGACGAACCTTTGCCGCTGTTCATCGCGAACTTCGTGCTGATGGACTATGGAACCGGTGCGGTCATGGGCTCCGCCGGCCATGACCAGCGCGACCTGGATTTCGCGCGCAAGTATGGCCTGCCCGTGATCCGCGTGATCGCCGATGGCGATGAAACCGCGCGGGAACTGGCCGGAAACACCGCCTATACCGGCGAAGGCCCGGTGGTGAATTCGGACTTCCTGAACGGCATGGCGATTCGCGACGCGATTTCCGCCGTGATCGCCCGCGCGGAAAGCGAAGGCTGGGGCCAGGGCAAGACGGTGTGGCGCCTGCGCGACTGGGGCGTTTCGCGCCAACGCTATTGGGGGACGCCGATCCCCTTCATCCATTGCCCGTCATGCGGGATCGTGCCGGTGCCACAGGACCAGCTTCCCGTAGTGCTGCCCGAAGATGTGGACATGGCCATCCCTGGCAATCCGCTGGTTCGCCATCCCACCTGGAAGCATGTTGACTGCCCGGACTGCGGCGCCAAGGCCGAGCGGGAGACCGACACGCTCGACACTTTCGTCGATTCCTCGTGGTATTTCCTGCGTTTTGCCAGCCAGCCCGACAGCCAGCCGTTCGATCGGGAGGAAGTGGCCCGGTGGATGCCCGTGGGGCAATATATTGGGGGGATCGAGCACGCGATTCTGCACCTGCTTTATGCGCGCTTCTGGACCCGGGCGTTGAAGCATATCGGCAAGATCGACGTGGCCGAGCCGTTCGCCAGCCTGTTCACGCAAGGCATGGTGACGCACGAGACCTATTCGCGGATCGATCCTGCCAACGGCCAGCCCGTTTATTTCAGTCCTGCGGATGTGAAGCGCGGTGCGGATAGCGCGGTGCTGGTGGACGATGGCGCCCCGGTGGAGATCGGACGCGTCATCAAAATGTCCAAGTCGAAGAAGAACGTGGTCGACCCTGACGAGATCGTCGCGAAATACGGCGCTGACGCGGTGCGCTGGTTCATGCTGTCGGACAGCCCGCCGGAACGCGACCTGCCGTGGTCGGAAGCGGGGATCGAGGGATGCTGGCGCTTCGTCCAGCGTCTGTGGCGACTGTTCGGGGATGTGTCCCACGCGGATGGTGAGGACAAGGCTCTCGCGCGCAAGACCCACCAGACGATCAATGCAATCTCCGAAGATATCGAGGCACTGGCTTTCAACAAGGCGGTGGCGAGGATCTACGAACTGACCTCCGCCATCGAGAAGGCGGCGCCTTCGGTAGATCGCGGCAAGGCGATCGGGCACCTGCTCACGATGATATCGCCGATGATGCCGCATCTGGCCGAAGAGGCCTTCGCGGCGCAAGGAGGCGACGGTCTTGTGGCGGCGCGTGATTGGCCGGAAGCCGACCCGGCGTTGCTGGTCGAAGACGAGGTGACCATCGCCATCCAGGTGATGGGCAAGCTGCGCGATACGCTGACCGTGGCGAAGGGTATGCCGAAGGAGGATCTGGAGGCGCTTGCCCTTGCGTCCGAGAAAGTGCAGCGTGCGCTTGATGGAGCAGAGGTTCGCAAAGTGATCGTTGTGCCCGACAGGCTGGTCAATCTGGTGGCATGAAGCGCGCAATCGCTCTTCTCGCCCTTGGTCTTGCGCTGCCCTTGCTGGGCGGATGCGGCCTGACACCCATGTATGCGGGCGGCAGCAGCGGCGCGATCGCGCAGGGGCTGGCTGCGGTGGACATTCCGCCAATCGAGGGCCAGGCAGGCTGGCTGGTGCGCAATGCCTTGCGGGATCGCCTTGGCGAATCGAACGGTTCCTCCCGCTATCGGCTGGATATCCGGCTGGACGATCAGCTTGAAGGGCTGGGCCTGCTGACGGACGATACGATCGGACGCGAACGGCGGACTTTGCGCGCGCGCTATCAATTGATTGATGTTGCGACCGGCGAAATCCTTCTGGACGCAACGGACGGTTCTGACGCGGGCATCGATGTCGTCTCGTCCGAATATGCGACGATAGCGGCGGAGCAGACCGCGCTGGAGAATCTGGCGCGCGACGTTGCCGATCGCATCGTGACGCGTCTTGCCTTGACTCTTCGCAAGGCGACATGACCGGCGCAAGGCCGTGAAGGCATCTCAACGCGATTTCGCGGCCAATGCCGGGCGAGCGGCTCGGCAATGCGGAATATTCTTCTTTTGCGGCCCGGATGAAGCGGGCGCTTCCGCAGCGGCGGATCGAATCGTGTCGCTTCTGGAAAACCCCGGCGAGAAGATAGAGATTTCCGGCTCCGACATTCGCAAGGATCCCGTTCTGCTGGGCGATGAGGCGCGTTCCATCTCGCTGTTCGGCGATGCGCGACACATTCTGGTGAGGGCGAGCGGGGAGGAGGCGCATGACGCGCTGGAACTGCTCGCGAAATCTATCGATGCCGGGGAAGGAAAGGCTTGCCCGGTTCTCGTGGTCGCTACTTCCGCCACGGACAAATCGCGCAGCGCGAAGCTGCTGGAGGGGCGCGATGACGCGCTTGTGGCGATGTTCTATCCGCCCGATCTTGCCGCAGTCACCCAGTCGGTCAGGACCATGGCCGATGCTGCGGGTTTGCGGCTGACCGGGGACCTTGCAGAGCGAATCGCACGTGCGTCGGGCCTTGATGTGCGGCTGGCGCAGAGCGAGGTCATGAAGCTGGCATTGTATCTTGACGCCAGCCTGCAATCACCCAGACCAGCCGATGCCGAAGCGCTCGACGCCATCGGCGCGAAGGCTGAGGAAGATGGCTTCATGCCGCTGGTGAATGCCGTCTTGTCTGGTGAAACAGGGCGACTCGCGGGTGAATTATTTCGCATGCGCGAAGTGTCGATGAACCCGGTTGGCCTGCTTTTGGCTTTCGAAAGACGGGCGGCGCAACTGGCGGGATTGTCAGCCAAGCTTGGGCCAAGAGGAGATGTTAACCGTCTTCTCGAGGCTGAAAAAAGGGCGCGCAGGGTGTTCTGGCGTGACGAGAGAGACCTTTCCATCCAGCTAAGGCGTTGGCATGGAAAGAAACTTGACCGACTTGTTACACGCCTCGTCGAATTGCACCGCGCTTTGCTGAGCAACAATCAATCAGCTGAACTGCTGCTTTCTCAAGGGCTTGCTGAAATCGCGCGCGCAGCATCGGCTCGTCGCTGATTTCGCACTTGCAGCAAATTATTATTGCCAAGTTAACCGTTCGTCTTCATCCTGTCCTTTTAGGGTGATGAAGGATCAGAGGGAGTATCCCTGACCGACAGCTATGACCGCACCTTTTCATCAGATCAGGCCTGAAGCCGCCAGCATTGTGCAGCAGTCCGGAGCTATTGCTCCGCCGCTCGAAAAGCGACGGCTGATGCTCTATGCCCTGCAGATGGTGGTGGACGCCTGTCTGCTCTTCAACGCCCACGCCCTCGCATCCTGGGTTTATGCCGGCCATCCCTGGGATAGCCACATGATGCTGATGGGCCAGATGATGGCGTTCCTGTTCATCACCATCGCGCTCTACAGTTCGGCGTATTCGCAGGTCACGCTCACCAACTGGCAGATTGGCGCCAGGCGCATGCTCTGGGCGCTGCTCGTCTCGGCGGTATTGCTGAACACCATCGCTTTCTACACCAAGAGCAATGCGGAGTTTTCCCGCGGTGCAGTGACGATTGGCTTGCTGATTTCCATCGTGATGATGGTGGGCGGCCGTTTCCTCCTCGGACAATGGATTCGCCGCACCTTTGGCTCGACCCTTGTGAACGTGCTGGTGATCGATGACGGCGGTCCGGCCTTCAAGCTGCCGCATGCCTACCATATCTCGGCGGAAGAGCATGGCTTGCTGCCCTCCTTGTCCGATCCGTACGGGCTCGATCGGCTTGGCGGCTACATGCGGAACATGGACAGGGTGATCGTTACTGCGCCCTTTGAAAGGCGCCAGGAATGGTCGCTCATGCTCAAGGGTTCCGGCGTCAATGGTGAAGTGATCTGCAGCGTCGTGCGTCAGCTCGGTGCGCTGGGTGTCCATCACTACGACGATGTCGGCCAATCGGCCCTGCTCGTGGCGACCGGACCGCTCGGTTTGCGCGCGCGTGCGGGCAAACGGCTTTTCGACATCGCCTTCTCCGGCGCGGGGCTGGTGCTTCTCTCTCCTCTGCTGCTCATCGCTGCCGTGCTGGTGAAGCTGCAGGACGGAGGCCCGGTGCTTTTCCGACAGAAGCGGATGGGGCGTGGCAACCGCTTCTTCACGATGTACAAGTTCCGCACGATGCAGGTGCATCAGGCTGATCCCGATGGCCATCGGTCTGCCTCGCGCGATGATGATCGTATCACGCCGATCGGTCGTGTGTTGCGTTGCACCAGCATCGATGAGCTGCCCCAGTTGATCAACGTGTTGAGCGGCCAGATGAGTATCGTCGGCCCGCGTCCACATGCGATCGGATCCCACGCAGGCGACAAGTGCTTCTGGGAAATCGATCGTCGTTACTGGCAGCGCCATTCGCTCAAGCCGGGGTTGACCGGCCTTGCCCAAGTCAGGGGTTTGCGTGGTGCAACGCCTCAGGAATCAGACCTGCAACAGCGGCTGCGTTCCGATCTGGAATATTTGAACGGGTGGTCCATCTGGCGTGATTGCTACATTGTGATGATGACCTTGCGCGTGCTGGTGCACGAGCGGGCCTTCTGACCGCCGTTGCCAGCGGCTTTGCCATCCGTCTCGATTTCGCCACCGTTCGTCTTGCTGCGGTAGCGAAGAGTGCTTGGGAGAGTTCGTTTTATAAGATAGTAATCGCTTCAATCGAAAATTACGCGGTCCTGCGTCTGCTTAAGGAAAAAATCATGAGGCTTCATTCAGTTAAGGCTATGATCGTTAGTGCCGCGGCATTCGGGCTGGTAGCCGCGAATCCCGCCTTCGCATCTGCGGCGAATCGCTCGGCCGATGCCCTGCCGATCAAGGCGGCTAGCGCTGCTTCGGTCCCCTATTCGGAAGGCCTGGAGAACACCTGGCAGTGCAACCAGGTCGATAACCAGTTCGTCCGTGTCGACCAGACCGGTCGCATGGTCGTCAACGGTCAGGGCGCTCCGTTCCGTTGTGCTGCTCCGGCCAGTTCCTATGCAGTGGGTTCTGCCGGCTTCCCCTTCGCTATCGTGGGCGGGATGCTGGGTGTTGGTGGCCTGATCATCGCCATCGCAAGCAAGAAGAAGGACAGCCCGGGTTAAGCCGGCAACCCGTTTGTGCCTTCTCGGGGGCTGAACGAAGGGCCCCGCGCTTTTGCGCCGGGCCCTTTTTCGTGCCGTGGAGAATCGCAGGGCAGGCTCCGTTCGTCGCTCTTCCGAGGCTGGCCGCCCGTTTTGGCAGGCAGTTTTACGTAGTCGATGTCGATAGTTGTGGCGGCTGATTCCGCACTGCACTATTTGATGGCGCGATGGCGGCGGACGCGCCTTGCAGAAGGGGGACAAGCCCAGATGACCGAGAGCGTCGAGCAGCCATGAAGCTATGAAAGGTCAAAGTGTGGGAATAACGCCGTCAGTCAGGATAGCCGTCGTCCTGCCCTTTGCGTTGCTCGCCGCCTGCCAGCCGCAGCTCAAACCCAATCTTCCTTACGGGCAAGCGGCCTATGACGCCCTGGTGCCTCCGGGCAGCATACCGAACACGGCCTACGTACTGCGTTCCGGCGACGTCGTGACCATAAACGTCTTTCAGGAGCCCGATCTGACGGTTGAGGAAACTGCGATCGATGCGACGGGCAACCTCTATCTCCCGCTGGTCGGAGCGGTGGTTGCGGATGGGCGCACGCAGGCCGAGCTCTCGCAAGAGATCGAACAGGCCTATGCCAGTTATCTGCGCTATCCCCGCGTGGCGGTCATCGTCAAACAGGCTCTGTCCAATGCAGTTTCCGTGGAAGGCGAGGTCGAGCAGCCAGGGGTCTATCCCATCCTGCCCGGTTCCACTCTTCTTACATCGATGGCGCTTGCCCGCAGCCCTACGCGCACGGCCAAGCTGGATCAGGTGCTGGTGTTCCGCACCGTCAACGGGCAGCGCATGGGCGCCCGCTTCGATCTGACTGAAATCCGCTCTGGCAATGCACCGGATCCGCAGATCCAGCCTGGCGACGTCATCGTCGTCGGCTTCTCCGCGATACGAGGTGTCTATCGTGACATCCTGGATGCGGCCCCGCTCTTCAACGTCTTTACCCGGTTCTGATCGTGACGCGGGAAATCGTCTCAAAGGAGGCAATGCAAGCATCGTGGTAAGCGCCCCACCCTCCGAAACACCGCATTCGGCGAACGAGACTGACCGGCTCTACGGCGTTGCCGAGGTGCCTTACAGCTCCGGCAATGTCGGTGAGTTGCTGTGGCATATCATTTCCGTCATCCGACGGAATCTCTGGCTTATCGCCAGCATTCTGGCCTTGGCCCTGGTAGCTGCACTGGCATACACCATGCTGGACACGCCCCGCTACAGCGCGGTGACCACCGTGCAGATCAACGACCAGCGCGATCAGGTGCTGGGTGAAGAGCTGGAAGCTCGAACCGAGATCAACGCCGCGACGGATGTAGAGCGCTTCCTGAACACCCAGATCGACATCCTGCGCAGCCGGGGCCTTGCCGATCGTGTGGCGCGCAAGCTGGACCTGTTCGGCAATCAACGGTTCTTTGCCGCGATGGAAGAGCCACTGCCGGGCCGGGAAAAAACAGATGTGGCACGGCGCGAAGCGGTCCTGTCCTTGCTGAGCGGCAACCTTTCGGTCAACCTGCCACGCGATACGCGCATAGTGCAGATCGGCTTCAACAGCACCGATCCTGCGATGTCGGCCCGGATCGCCAATGCGTTTGCCGAAGAAGCCATCCAGGCCAGCCTGCAGCGTCGTTTCGACAGTTCGTCCTATGCCCGGAACTTCATCGCGGAGCAGCTCGAAGAAGCGCGAATGCGCCTGGAAAACTCCGAGCGCGAGTTGAATGCCTATGCCCGAACGGCGGGCCTGATCCGCACCCGCGAAATCGACCGGGAAACTGGGGGTACGGCTTCGTCCAGCAGCGTGACAACATCCAGCCTGATGCAGATCAACCAGGCTGCCAATGACGCCAAGGCCGCCCGCATTGCGGCAGAAGGTCGCTGGCGTGCAGAGCAGGCAACGCCAGTCTTCGCATCCCAGGCCGTGCTCGCCAATCCGACCGTCCAGGATCTGATGACCCAGCGTGCTAAGGTCGAAGCAGATCTGAAGAAGACGGGTGAGCGCTATCTCGACGATCACCCCAATGTGCGGCAGGCTGCGGCGGAGCTGGCGTCGATCAACCAGCAGCTAAACCAGGTCGCGGCCAATGTTCGCTCATCCATCCGCGCGGAGTTTCTTGCGGCACAGGCTACGGAAGCAAACCTCGCCTCGCAGGTGACGGAACTGCGGGGGGAAACGCTTGCCGAACAGGATCGTTCGGTCCGCTACAACACCCTTGCTCGCGAAGCCGATACGAACCGCTCGCTCTATGATGGCCTGTTGCAGCGCTACCGGGAGCTGAATGCTGCCTCGGGTATCGCCACCAGCAATCTTTCCATCATCGACCGTGCGGATTCCCCCCTCATTCCGTCCTCGCCGAATCTGATGGTCAACCTGGCACTTGCCTTGCTGGCAGGTATGGGGCTGGCGGCAGTGGTGGTGTTCCTCCGCGACCAGATGGATGACATGGTTCGCATGCCGGAGGACGTGGAAGAAAAGGTCAATCTCTCGGTCCTGGGGATCATTCCCAGCACGGGCGACGAGAACCCGATGGAAGCGCTGGCAGATCCCAAGTCTGCGATTTCCGAAGCCTATGGATCGCTGCGTGGCGCCTTGCTTTATTCCACCAGTAACGGCTTGCCCCGCGTTGTCGCGGTCACGAGCGCCCAGGCGACAGAGGGCAAGAGCACTACGGCCTTTGCCACGGCGTCCGGCTTCGCTCGCATGGGGCGCAAGGTCTTGCTGATCGACGCCGACATGCGCCGTCCGTCGGTTCACGGCCGGATCGGTCACGACAACCGGCGGGGCCTTTCCAGCCTGCTGGTATCGGCGGACCCGGCATCCAGCGCCATCGTGCAGACGGCCATTCCGAGCTTCTCGGTTCTGCCTGCGGGCCCGATTCCGCCAAGCCCGACAGAATTGCTCACTTCGCCGAGGATGCACGCGTTGCTCGACGAATTCGCCGAACAATTCGACGTGGTGCTGATCGACAGCCCGCCGGTCCTTGGCCTTGCCGATGCGCCCGCGCTCGCGGCGCTGGCTGATGGCGTGATGTTCGTGATCGAAGCAGAACGCGGCCGTCGTGGCGCGCTCAAGACCGCGCTGAAGCGCCTGCGCGCCGTGGACGCTTTGCTGCTGGGCGCGGTGCTGACCAAGTTCGATCCCGAGAAGTCGGGCAATCGCTACTCCGCCTATTACGGCTATTCCTATTACCGCTATGAAAGCGCCGACGGCGAGAAAGCGTGATCAGCAACAGCTGAAACACGGGTTCGCGCCACCGCAAATCGGGTGGCATGGGCCGCGAATATCTGCCTGATGATTTGCCGTGCGCCGTCGACAGGGTCGCGGCGCGGGGATCAATTGTCGGGAACGGAGAACGTGCCGCTGACCCGGCCGGAAGGCGAACTGCCGCCGCTGCTCCGACCATCGATGCTGGCAAGTCCGGTCCTGAGGTCGATCACGAGCCGGCCGCCGTTAAGAGTATCGCCACCACGACGCAGCGCGACGCCGCCGGTCATCACGATCACGCGCCGGTTGAAATCGTAGACCGCGCTCGATCCCCGTGCAGATTCGTTGCCGCGGGTGACGACAACCCCGCCAGTCGCATCAAGGCGCTGGATCTGAAGCGTTCCCGCATCGGAGTAAGCAACCGTCGTCCGCGCGGCCTGAAGCCGCAGCCCGCCCTGATTGATCACGACATTGCCCGACAGCACCACCCGGTTCTGGCGATCCTGCAATTCCATCCGGTCGGCATCGAAGCTGACTGGCGCATTGGTGTTATGGGATCCCAGCGCCTGGGCAGAAAGCTGGGTCCAGCCCACCACGGCAACGGCCGTGACCGCAAAGCCCGCGGCAATGCGGCCGAAAGCGGAGGAAAGCGGGGACTTGCTGGGCATTTATGGCATCCTCAATTTGCCGGGCTCCATCAGGAGCCGGGCACGGCCATCGAGTGTGATAGTGCGTTCTTCGAGATCGGCGACGATGCGGTTGGCGCTGAAGGTCCCGGCGGGAATTTCACCCTCGACCCGGCCTTCGCCCACCAGCGACCTGTTCCTGAGATCGATGGAAACGTCTCGTGCGCTCATCCGGTAACCGTCAGCGGCGGAGAACTGGACCAGCCCGTCAATCGCCACCTGGTCATTATTGATATCATAGCGGCCATTGCCGGCGCTCAGGAGCGCGGGGCCCTGGGGAAGCAGGATACGGGCTTCGAGATCGCGCATGAGCACGACCGGCACGCGGGAGGATTGCTGCACGGCCTGCCCTGCCAGGATCGAGAAGGGGCGTCCTTTCCCATCCTCGCCGCGATACATCGCATTATCGACCCGCAAGCGATTCTCGGCCACGGCCACCTTGTTGCGATCGAGCAGGAAGCTGACCTCGCCACGCGGGGCGAGCGGTACGAAGATCATCAAGGCGACCACCACCCCGATGAAAGAGGGCAGCAGCTTCGCCAGCAGCGAGACGAGCCGGTCATGCGCGCCACCGGGCGCGGCCAACTGGCGGCGCGTTCCGCGCAGGGTCTCGGCTTCAGTACTCATGGCGGGACCCTAGCACAGCTTGGCCTTACTCGTGGCTGAAAATATCCTTGTCAGCCCAACCGGCCAGGTCGAGCCGTGCACGGCTGGGCAGGAAGTCGAAACAGGCCTGGGCCAGTTGCGTCCGCCCTTCACGTTCGAGCCGTTCGATGAGGATCGCGCGCAGGCGGTGGAGATAGCGGACATCGGACGCCGCATATTCGCGCTGCGCATCGGTCAGGGCGGGGGCGCCCCAATCGGAGCTTTGCTGCTGCTTGGAAATGTCCGTTCCCAGCAGTTCGTTCACCAGATATTTCAGCCCGTGTCGATCAGTGTAGGTGCGGGTCAGCTTGCTGGCGATCTTGGTGCAGAACACCGGCGCGGCGGTAACGCCCAGATAATGCTCGATAGCGGCAAGATCGAAGCGCGCGAAGTGATACAACTTGATCCGCTCAGGATCGGCCAGAACCGCCTTCAGGTTTGGCGCATCGTACTTGCTGCCCTTGGCGAAGCGAACGAGGTGCTCGTCGCCCTGCCCATCGCTGATCTGGACCAGACACAGGCGATCGCGCGGGGTGATGAGCCCCATGGTCTCGGTGTCGACGGCAACGGGGCCCGGCGCGAGCACGCCTTCGGGCAAGTCTTCTTCGTGAAAATGCACAGCCATGCCGCTGCCTTAGGCGGATTGGGGAAAGAGGGAAAGAGGCGCTGGAGAGTTCGGAAGGGAAGCGATACCAAGGGCGTCATGTCCGACAATATCCCCCTTTCCTGGCGACCTGCGCTGGAACCGGTCCTTGCGCAGCCCGAAGCGCGCAGGCTGGGCGGTTGGCTCAAGGCGGAGGAAGCGGCGGGGAAGGCAATCTACCCACCTCGCGGCTCGCGCCTGCGCGCGCTGGAGCTGACGCCGCTGGAGGCCGTGAAGGTCGTGATCCTCGGGCAGGATCCTTATCACGGGCCGGGCCAGGCGCATGGGCTGGCCTTCTCGGTGCCCGAAGGGGTGCGGGTGCCGCCTTCGCTGGTCAACATCTACAAGGAACTCGCCACGGACCTTGGGGTGGAGATTCCTCCCCATGGAAACCTCGAAAGCTGGGCCCGGCAGGGGGTTCTGCTGTTGAACAACGCACTCACGGTCGAGGCGGGGCAGGCTGGCTCTCACCAGAACAGGGGCTGGGAAGCGATCACCGACGCTGCGGTGGCGGCAGTGGCCGCGCGTGAGGTGCCCAGCGTGTTCATCCTGTGGGGCAGCCATGCGCGCAAGAAGGCCATGCGCGTGGCCGAACTGGCGCGGAGCGATCGGCATCTGGTGCTGACCGCGCCGCACCCCAGCCCGCTTTCCGCACATTCGGGCTTCTTCGGCTCCCGCCCGTTCAGCCAGGCCAACGCCTTCCTGGAACAGCACGGTCGCGGCGCGATCAACTGGTAGAACCCTGTCGGCTTGCATATTTTTCCAGCCTGGACTATCAAAGCTTATAGTTAGGAAGCTAGGTATTATTCATGGCAATAACAGTCAGGCCTTTTCTTGAGCGCTTCGGGGCCGAAGTCTCGGGCGTGGACATCAGCAAGCCTCTTGATGAGAAAACCGCGCGGGAAATCGTGGAGATCCAGAACAAGTGGGGCGTCACCGTATGGCGCGATACCGGGCTGGACGATGCCAGCCATGTCGCGTTTTCCCGCATCTTCGGCCATGTCGAATTCGCGCCGCGCCATAAAGGCGAATCGCGCTTTTCCCAGCCTGAACTGTTCGATGCTTCCAATATCGGCCGTAACGGCGAGATCGTGGATGATGAGCGTGTCCGCCTGAACAATCGCGGCAATCGCCTGTGGCATATCGACAGTTCGTTCATGACGGTGCGCTCCGCCCAGTCGCTGCTGCTGTGTCATGAAGCGCCGCCCCATGGCGGGCCGACTCTCTTCGCTGACGCGCGCAGCGCCTATGACGACCTGCCGCAGTCGATGAAGGACCGGATCGAAGGGCTGGAGGCCCGGCATTGCTATTTCTGGTCGCGGATGAAAGCCGGCTACCCCTACACCGAGGCCGAAATCGACGAGAAGCCGCATGCGACCCATCCGCTGGTCAACTATCATGTGGGTTCGGGGCGCAAGACCCTGTTTCTCGGCGCGCACGCTCGCGATATCGTGGGTATGGATCGGGACGAAGGCCGTGCCCTGATCGCTGAACTCAATGAATGGGTCACGCAGCCGCAATATGTCTTCGCGGCCGAATACCGGCCGGGCGACATGACGATCTGGGACAATCTGTGTTCCTATCATCGCGGGGGCGACTTCGACGAATTGCAATATCGCCGCGACATGCGCCGCACCACGATCCGCGATCCGCAAGCGCCCGAAGCCGGGGACGATCCCTTCCAGGAGATGTTCATGAAGGCCGGCAAGACGGCGTGGAACCCCGAAGGGCCGTCGCAGGAAGCGCGCGAATCCCGGAACGCCGCCCAGCAGGCCTGAGCAGCATCCGGCGCGCGGGCTGTCACCCTTGCGCTTACACATATCGGCCGTTTTGTTTCCGCCTGTCCCGCTCCGTTTGCTGTCGTGGCACGCGGGACAGGGGGCGACAGGGGCAGGAAGATAATTCCTGTTTTCAGCTACTTGGCAGGGAGTTTCCATTTCGCCGGCGATGGGCTGAAGGATGTTTCCGGCCATTTCCGCAATGCGCGAGGTGTCACCTTCCGCAAGCCCTATTTGGCCACGGCCAGCACCCGCCTCCGCCGCGACCAGGCCTCGCCTCAAGGCTCTACAAGTCTCGCTCCGCTGGCTATCCGGGCCGCCTGCGGCTCCCCGCAAGCGGGAGGGGACGGGGATAGGGAAATTCGGCATTCATGGGGTGAACCAGATTTCGCGCGAGTAGGAAAACGGAACGGGGCCTTTGCCCTCCACGGCCCCCGGCGAGAGGGCCCCGCCTTCAGCAGGTCGCGAGCCCTTCGGCTTCCATCCATTCCAGCGCGGACATTTCCGGGCCGCTTTCGTTGATCGTGGTGCGGCGCATGTCGCGGTGATAGGCGTCGGTCAGCAGCGGGGTCGCCGCATGCATGGTGCAGCGATTGTCCCAGATCACCAGATCCCACCGGTGCCATTCGTGCCGGTAGATGTACCGTTCCTGCGTGGCATGCCGGTAGAGTTCCTCGACCAGTTCCAGGCCCTTCGCGTCATCCATGCCGTCGATCCCGATGCAGTGGCCGCCCACGAACAGCGCCTTGCGGCCATAGGGCATCGTGCGCACCAGCCTGTGGCGGACGGTGGGGAACGGGATGAGCTTGCGTTCCTGTGGCGTGACTTCCCCTTTCATCCCGGCCAGTTTCCGTCCGATCCAGAAATCGTGGAGGCCCCAAAGGTCTTCGATCCGGTCCTTCATCGACTGCGGCAAGTCGTCATAAGCGGCGCGGGCATCGACGAACCACGTATCGCCGCCCGCGCTGGGAGGCGGTGTCTCGACGCCATGCAGCAATGACCATTTGGTGGGCATGGGATGGAATGAGCTGTCCGTATGAAACCGCTCCGCGCCCTTGGCCAGCTTCGCCGCGTCGGAACCGTAGGCGATGATCTTGCCATCATGGTCGAGGTTTCCGGCATAAAACAGGCCGGACGTGAAGCGCCGCTTGCCCTCGGGCCTTTTCGGCGCATCCTTGTGGCGGCTGGGAAGCTCCAGCGGCCCGAAGGCACGGCTGAAAGCCTTGTGCTGCTCGTCGTCTATCCGTGCCCCGCGGATCGCCAGCACGCCATGGCGCGCCATCGCATCCTCGACTGTCGCGACAAGTTCCCGCCCTGGTTCGCGGGTCAGGTCCGCGCCGATCAGTTCGGCGGCGAACAGCGGGTGCAGCTGCCTTACTTCCATCGATGGCTCCTCCTCTTCCGGAGCCGATCCTAATCCAGCAAGGTGCCTCTTGTCTCCCTCACCGGAATGCCCGCGGGGTCGAAGCCTTCGAGGCAGGAGACATTGATCCCGTAGTGATCGGGCGCCATCCGCTTGCGATGGAAGGGATAGATGCCGCAAGTGCCGCAGAAGAAGTGGCGGGCGACGCCGGTGTTGAAGCGATATTCCCGCAGCGCATCCTGCCCGGCGATCAGTTCGAAATCGTCCTTGTGCACCATCGCCATCAGCGCATTCCTGCGCCTGCAGATCGAGCAGTCGCACGTGGTCAACTCTGGAAAGTCGCTGACGATCGCGAAGCGCACGGCCCCGCAATGACAGCTCCCCTCATGGCGGGCGGACGAGCGGGAGTTCATCGAGACGATCCCCCGCCCATACCCATCACCGCGGCAGTTCGCTGACGCCCATCAGGGCTTCGTCGACCGCGCGCGCGCACTGGCGGCCTTCGCGGATCGCCCACACGATCAGCGACTGGCCCCGGCGCATGTCGCCACAGGCAAACACCATGTCTTCGCTGGTCTGGTAATCGTTGGTGTCGGCATCGACATTGCCGCGATCGGTCAGCGCCACCCCGGCCTGGTGGAGCAGGCCCGGCTTCTTCGGACCGAGGAAGCCCATGGCGAGCAGGATCAGGTCCGCCTTGATGACGAACTCGCTGCCCGGCACTTCCTTCATCCGCCCGTCGGCCCAGTCGGCGCGAACGCATTTCAGGCCGGTGACGACGCCGTTTTCGCCCACCACTTCCTTGGTCAGCACGGCCCAGTCGCGGTTCACGCCTTCTTCGTGGCTGGTGGAGGTGCGCAGCTTCATCGGCCAGTCCGGCCAGCTCAGCAGCTTGTTTTCCTTCTCCGGCGGCTCCGGCATGATCTCGATCTGGGTCACGCTTGCGGCGCCCTGGCGGTTGGAGGTGCCAACACAGTCGGAACCGGTATCGCCGCCACCGATCACCACCACATGCTTGCCGGTGGCGGTCAGCGAACCGCGCGGCGCGGCGCGCATTTCATCGTCGCCGGCAACGCGCTTGTTCTGCTGGGTCAGGAATTCCATCGCCAGGCGCACGCCGGCCATCTCGAAGCCGGGGATGTTGAGCATGCGCGCATCTTCGGCCCCGCCCGACAGCACGATGGCGTCGAAGTTTTCCTTCAGGCTCTTGAACGAGATGTCGACGCCCACTTCAGTGGAGGTCTTGAAGGTCACGCCTTCGTTCTGCATCTGCACCAACCGGCGGTTGATCAGCTGCTTTTCCATCTTGAAGTCAGGAATGCCATAGCGGAGCAGGCCGCCCATCCGGTCGTTCTTTTCGAACAGGGTCACGGTGTGGCCGGCGCGCGCAAGCTGCTGGGCGCAGGCCATCCCCGCCGGGCCCGATCCGATCACGGCCACGGTCTTGCCGGTGCGGTGGGCGGGTACCTGCGGCTCGATCCAGCCTTCCTTCCACCCGCGATCCACGATGGCGCATTCGATCGACTTGATGGTGACCGGCTGGTCGATGATGTTGAGCGTGCAGCTCGCCTCGCACGGGGCGGGGCAGACGCGGCCGGTGAATTCCGGGAAGTTGTTGGTCGAATGCAGCACTTCCAGCGCATTTTTCCAGTCACCTTCATAGATCAGGTGGTTCCAGTCCGGGATGATGTTGTTCACCGGACAGCCGTTGTGACAATAGGGAATCCCGCAATTCATGCAGCGCGAAGCCTGCTCGCGAAGAGCGGGCTCCGTGTGCGGAATCGTGAATTCCTTGTAGTGCTTCAACCGCTCCTTGGGATCGTCATACGTGCGATCCTTCCGGTCGACCTCGAGAAAGCCGGTTTCCTTGCCCATTTTCGTAATTCCTACTCGGCCGCCACGGAGGCGGCTTCTATGCGCTCGGCTTCGAACTGCTGCAGCGCGCGGCGATAGTCGCGCGGCATCACCTTGACGAACTTCGTCAGCGCGTTGTCCCAATCATCCAGCAATTCGGCGGCACGCGCCGAGCCGGTGTGAAGTTTGTGGCGTTCGACCAGGATCTTCAGGCGGTCCGCATCATGATGCAGCATGTCGCCCATTCCGAAATCGTCGATGCTCACCGGGCGCTGCTGGGGCCGGCCCCATGACACGTCGTTGCCTTCGTCCTCGGCGGAAGCAGGGGCGATCGGTTCGAGATCGACCTGCGCCAGGTTGCAGCGCTGGGCGAAGGTGCCATCCGGGTCATAGACGTAGGCCACGCCGCCCGACATGCCCGCGCCGAAATTGCGGCCGGTCCTGCCAAGCACTGCCACGACACCGCCGGTCATATATTCGCAGCCATGATCGCCCGTGCCTTCCACCACCGCAATGGCGCCCGAATTGCGCACTGCGAAGCGTTCGCCGCCGACGCCGTTGAAATAGGCCTCGCCCGCGATCGCGCCGTAAAGCACGGTGTTGCCGACGATGATGTTCTCGGTCGGATCGCGGTCGACGCTTACCGGAGGACGCACGATCACGCGCCCGCCCGAAAGCCCCTTGCCGACATAGTCGTTGGCATCGCCCACGAGATCGATCGTCACGCCGTGGGCAAGCCATGCCCCGAAGCTCTGGCCGGCCACCCCGGTGAGGTTGACCCGGATAGTGTCCGGTTTCAGCCCCGCATGGCCATGCTTCTCGGCGATCCGGCCGGAAAGCATCGCGCCCACCGTGCGGTTGACGTTGCGGACTTCGCGATCGATCACCACCGCTTCGCCATTGTCGATCGCCGCTCGCGAGGCCGCGATCAGATCGTTGTCGAGCGCGTTCTCCAGCCCGTGATCCTGCGTGCCGGTGTGATGCAGCGTCGCGCCTTCGGCCAACGGAACCTGATACAGCAGCTTGGACAGGTCGACGCCCTGCGCCTTCCAGTGGGTGATCGCCTTCTTCATATCGAGGCGGTCGACCCGGCCGACCATTTCCTCGACGGTGCGGAAGCCCATCTCGGCCATGATCTGGCGCAGTTCCTCGGCCACGAAGAAGAAGTAGTTGATCACATGTTCCGGCTGGCCGACGAAACGGGCGCGCAGCACCGGATCCTGCGTGGCCACGCCCACCGGGCAGGTGTTCAGGTGGCACTTGCGCATCATGATGCAGCCGGCCGCGATCAGCGGAGCGGTCGCGAAGCCGAATTCGTCGGCACCCAGAAGCGCGCCGATCGCCACATCGCGTCCCGTGCGCAGGCCGCCGTCCACCTGCACGACGATGCGGCTGCGCAGGTCGTTCAGCAGCAGCGTCTGCTGGGTTTCGGCAAGCCCGATCTCCCATGGACTGCCGGCATGGGTGAGGCTGGTCAGCGGCGATGCGCCGGTGCCGCCTTCATAGCCCGAGATCGTCACATGGTCGGCGCGCGCCTTGGAAACGCCCGCGGCAACCGTGCCCACGCCGACTTCGGAGACGAGCTTCACCGAGATGCGGGATTTCGGCTGCACGTTCTTCAGGTCGTGGATCAGCTGGGCAAGATCCTCGATCGAATAGATGTCGTGATGCGGCGGCGGGCTGATCAGGCCGACGCCCGGAGTCGAATGGCGGGTCTTGCCGATGGTCTTGTCGACCTTGTCGCCCGGCAGCTGGCCGCCTTCGCCGGGCTTCGCGCCCTGCGCCATCTTGATCTGGATGTCGTCGGAATTGACCAGATATTCGGTCGTCACCCCGAAGCGGCCCGATGCGACCTGCTTGATCGCCGAACGCATGGACGTGCCGTCGGGCAGCGGGGTGAAGCGCTTGGGATCCTCGCCGCCTTCGCCGGTGTTCGACTTGCCGCCGATCTGGTTCATCGCCAGCGCCAGCGTGGTGTGCGCTTCCCAGCTGATCGAGCCATAGCTCATCGCGCCGGTGGCGAAGCGCTTCACGATGTCGCGCGCGGATTCGACCTCGGCGATATCGATCGGCGTATCCGCCTTCTTGAGGTCCATCAGCCCGCGGATCGTCAGCAGCCGTTCCGACTGGTCATTGATCGACCGGGCGAATTCCTCGTAGTTCTTCGGATTGTTGCCGCGCACGGCATGCTGCAGCTGGGCCACGCTGGTGGCGGTCCATGCGTGGTCCTCGCCGCGCAGGCGCAGCTGGTACATGCCGCCCACGTCCAGCATGTTCCTGTAGATCGGGTTGTCGCCGAAGGCCGCATCATGGCGGCGCACCGCCTCTTCGGCCACTTCACGGATGCCGATACCCTCGATCGTGGTGGCCGTGCCCGTGAAATACTTGTCGATGAAGGCCTGGTTCAGGCCGACCGCGTCGAAGATCTGCGCGCCGCAATAGGACTGGTAGGTGGAGATGCCCATCTTGGACATGACCTTCAGGATGCCCTTGCCGATCGCCTTGATGTAGTTCTTCTGGACCTTCGCGGTCGTCAGTTCCGGGTGCTTGTGCTTGCGGATCTGCTCCAGCGTTTCGAACGCCAGATAGGGGTTGATCGCTTCGGCGCCATAGCCGGCCAGGGCACAGAAGTGGTGCACTTCGCGGGCTTCGCCGGTTTCGATCACCAGGCCGGTCTGCATGCGCAGGCCCTGGCGGACGAGGTGGTGGTGGACCGCCGCGGTCGCCAGCAGGGCGGGCATGTCGATCCGGTCCGCGCTCTGCGCACGGTCGGACAGGATCAGGATGTTCTTGTCGGCCAGCACGGCTTCGGTCGCGGCCCAGCACATTTCCTTGATCGCCATTTCGAGGCCTTCGGCCCCGGTGCTGGCATCCCACGTCATGTCGATGGTCGCGGTGCGGAAGGCGCCGTCCAGCGCGTCTTCCACCGACCGGATCTTGGCCAGGTCCTCGTTGGTGAGGATCGGCTGCGAGACTTCCAGGCGCTTGTGCGTGCCGGCTTCGCGGCCCAGCAGGTTGGGGCGGGGGCCGATCATCGACAGCAGGCTCATCACCAGTTCCTCGCGGATCGGGTCGATCGGCGGGTTGGTGACCTGGGCGAAGTTCTGCTTGAAATAGTCGAACAGCAGGCGGCTGCGGTTGGACAGCACGGCGATCGGCGTATCGGTGCCCATGGAGCCGAGCGGATCGTCGCCATTGACGCCCATCGGCTCGAGGATCTTGGTCAGGTCCTCCTGCGTGTAGCCGAAGCCCTGCTGGCGGCGGAGCAGCGTTTCCTCGTCGGTGACGATTTCGGCCTGATGGCTGTCCAGCGCGTCGAGGTCTTCCAGCTTGTACTGCGCCTGGTCGAGCCACTTGTCATAAGGATGGGCGTTGGCGAGTTCCGCCTTCAGCTCTTCATCCTCGACGATGCGGCCCTGTGCGAAGTCGATCAGCAGCATGCGGCCGGGCTGCAGGCGCCATTTGCGGACGATGTCCTCCTCGGCGAAGGGCAGCACGCCGCTTTCCGATGCCATGCAGACCAGATCGTCCTTGGTCACCAGCCAGCGGGCCGGGCGCAGGCCGTTGCGGTCCAGCGTGGCGCCGATCTGGCGTCCGTCGGTGAAGGCCACAGCGGCCGGGCCGTCCCACGGTTCCATCAGCGCGGCATGATATTCGTAGAATGCCTTGCGCGCGGGATCCATCAGCGGGTTGCCCGCCCATGCTTCCGGCATCAGCATCATCATGGCGTGAGCCAGCGAGTAACCGCCTGCGACCAGCAGTTCGAGCGCGTTGTCGAGGCAGGCCGTGTCGGACTGGCCATGCGGGATGATCGGCCACAGCTTGTCGAGATCGGAGCCGAGCAGTTCCGATTCCATCGTGCGGCGGCGCGCGTTCATCCAGTTGACGTTGCCGCGCACCGTGTTGATCTCGCCATTGTGGGCGATCATGCGGAACGGATGCGCCAGTTTCCAGCTGGGGAAGGTGTTGGTGCTGAAGCGCTGGTGCACCAGGCCCAGCGCCGACACGCAATCCGGGTCCGTCAGGTCGGTGTAGAAGCTGCCGACCTGGTTCGCCAGCAGCAGCCCCTTGTACACGATGGTCCGGCTGGAGAAGCTGGGCATGTAGAACTGTGCGATTTCCGGCAGGTCGTGCTTTTCCGCCAGTTCGTTCAGCGGGTTCTGCAACTGCTTGCGGATCGTCACCAGCTTGCGCTCGAAAGCGTCCTGGTCGGCCGTGGCGGCGCCGCGCGCGATGACGCATTGGCGGATCACCGGCATCGATTCGATCACCGTCTTGCCCAACCCGGCCAGATCGGTTGGCACATCGCGCCAGCCGACCAGGACCTGGCCTTCCTTGGCGATGAACTTTTCGAACTGTTCCACCACGAAGGCACGCGCCTGATCATGCTGGGGCAGGAAGCACATGGCCACCGCGTAGTCGCCTTCCGCCGGTAGAATGATACCTTCCGCAGTGGCCCATTTGCGAAGCAGGGGGTCGGGCAGTTGCATCAGCAGCCCTGCGCCGTCACCCAGCAGCGGGTCGGCGCCCACGGCGCCGCGATGGTCGATATTGGCCAGGATTTCCAGCGCCTGGGCCACGATTGCGTGCGATTTCCTGCCTTTGATGTGGGCAATGAAGCCCACGCCACATGCATCATGTTCGTTCCGCGGATCGTAGAAGCCCTGAGGCGCCGGATAACCCATCAAATTTCCATTCCTGTTCAACCCCGGACACGCCGCCCGACAGCGGCGCTCCGACAATGAAGCACGACTCACCCCGCCGCGCGGGGCAGCACAAATGTCGCGAATTTTCCCAATGGCGGCATGAATGCCGTTTTGCAACTGTGACAGGCCTAATTTTGCCTTACGCGGGCCGTCGACCGTTGCGCCTTGGTGACACCATGGGCGGTGTCCATGGCTGTTTTGCGGGCTTTTCCGGGGAGTCGGCGCTCAGGCCGCGCCACTGAACCCTTGCAGACGTCCCAGGGCGGAACGCAACGCCCGTTCGGTTTCCGCGCGATCGGCAGCGCCCGGCTGGGCCGGGGGGATGCTCGGCGGGGTATCGAACGGGCGGGCCACGGAAGCTTCGGGCTGATCCGGTGCAGCGGGTTCGACCGGTTCGGCCGGCGGATGCCGCGCGTCATTGAGATCGAGCAGGGAGCTGAATGCCTCCTCGTCCCCGAATTCCTCAAACTCGAAATCCACTTCATCCTCGCCGAAATCGTCCAGTTCGAACGAAGCGGGATGCAGCGCCGGGGGGGTGGATGCAGCGGGGGTCGGCACGGCTGGCACCGGCTGCGGGGTTGCGGCTGCGGGCCGGGCGGGAGCCACGGACAGCGGCGCCTGCGTGGGACGGACCGGCTCGGAACGAGCGGCAGGTGGCGGTGCTTCGGGCATGCCCAGCATCGCGGCCAGACCGGGCGGGAGTGTTTGGGGCCTTGCATGGCGGCCCTGCCCGGCGCGTTTGCGAAGCGAATGAGCCAGACGCTCGGTCAGCTGGACGAAGCCGAGCTGGTCCAGCGGGAGATGCGCAGGCAGCCGCTCCTCATTGGCCTGGCGGATCGCCGCGGCGCCCACGGGCGTTTCCGCTTCCGCCTGACGGACAGGCTCCGATCGCCGGAACGGCCCAGGCTGAAGCTCGTCCGCAAGTGCGGGCTCGGCCTGCGGGGGCGCGACGGGGGTATAGGTGGACGAAAACGGAGAAGCGGCGACAGGCTCCGACTGGACAATGCCGACCGGGGTGCTCTCCGCATGCGCTTGGGCGGGCGAATCCCCGGATTCAGCGGAGACCGCGAATTCAGCGGCAGACGGCTCGGCCGGGCGATAGGGTTCGGTGGCAGGCGGGAGCGGATCGGAGGCGAGTTGATCGGGCGTCGGGGGAGCGATCGCGCTCTCGTCGCCAAGCTCTTCCTTTATGTAGAGCGGTCGCCGGGCGGATTCGGCGATCGGGCGACGCCGGCGTGGGCCTGGTTCCTCCGCCGGCCGGGTCGCACCGCGCACACGCGCGATCTGGCGCGCCAATATCAATCCGACCGCAATGCCCGCGCCGGTGGCGCAAAGCGCGATCAGCATCCGTGCGGTCAGGCCGAGAGGCGCCTGTGCGGCGGGAATCAGCGAAGGCAAGCCGGTTGCAAGGACGATTCGCTCCACCACCCCATGCGGCAGAACCCAGGAACCGAGGCCGAACAGGGCGGCGCACCATAGGCCGACAATCGCCGGAAACAGGCGATGCGTGCTGAGTGGAGCCTTCGATTGCATGTTCGACACTGAAAAACCCCTGCATTCCGCCTTGATCCGCCGGGCATCGATTTGCGTCAGGCGGCTGCCCTTTTCGGGCCAAGAGGCCTGTGGCTTAACAGGGCTTGGTAAACGGCTTGATAACGCTGAACGTTGCTCGCCCAATCGTGATCCCGTTCGACATGCGCACGCCCCGCGTTGCGCAGGCTTTCCCAGCGGGCGCGATCGGCGAACAGGGCGGAAATGGAGACGGCGCAGGCTTCTGGATCGTCGGGCCGGAACAATATGCCGGTCTCGCCATCGGTAATCAGTTCTCGGTGCCCGCCAACCGATGATGCAGCCACCAGCTTGCCCTGGGCCATGGCCTCCAGCGGCTTGAGCGGCGTGACCAGATCGGTCAGCCGGCTTGACTTGCGCGGATAGGCCATCACGTCGCACAGGGCGTAATATCGTTCGACTTCGGTATGCGGCACGCGGCCGATGAAGCGAATCGCATCGCGCGCGGGCGATGCCTCGACCTGAACCTTCAACGGCGCCTCCATCGGGCCACCGCCCACCAGCAGCAATCGTGCGCCGGGGTGGTCGCGCAGGATGGACGGCATGGCCGCGACCAGATCGTCCAGCCCTTCATAGTCATAAAAGCTGCCGATGAAGCCGATTACCGGCCCATCGCCAATGCCCAGTTCGCGCGCAAGCTCCGCATCGCGCGGCGCAGGCGTGCCGAACATTGCCAGATCCACGCCATTGGGCATGATCGTGATCTTGCCGGGATCGACACCACGCGCCACCAGGTCGCCGCGCAGGCCGTGGCAGATAGTGACCACGGCATCGGCCCCGGCGACCACATGGTTTTCAAGCGCCCGGGTCAAACGGTATTTCAGCGAATTTGCGCTGCCCGTGCCATTGCCGACCGCCGCGTCTTCCCAGAAAGCGCGAATCTCGTAAGTCAGGGGGATGCCCAGTTTCCTGCCGGCCCGCAGGGCGGCAAGGCCGCAAAGGGCAGGCGAATGGGCATGGAGGATATCCGGCCGCCATTCCCGGGCAAGCCGTTCGATCGCGGCGGCCAGCGCGCCTGTTTCCCGCCATTCGCGCAGGCCCACCGGCCCCCGCGCCACTCCTGGAGTGCGATGGAAGGTCAGCCCGTCCACGATTTCGCCTTCGGGGTCGTCCAATGTCCGGGGCGCCAGATGCCGTTGCCCGGTGATCCCCCGCACTTCCAGACCGGCCGCCTGCTGCGCCTTCAAAATCGCGCGCGTGCGGAAGGTGTAGCCGCTGTGCAGCGGCAGCGAGTGGTCGAGAACGTGAAGAATCCTGGTCATCGCGGGAAATCTCCTGCCACGACAAGCTTAACGGCGCGTCAACCGCCGGCTGCTAGCAGGGGCGGCAGAGCGCCCGGGCCATTCCGGCCGGCGGCAGGGAAATAAGCCCTTGATCGACTATTTCGCGATCGGATTGACGCATGGGTTGCTGGCGCTTGCGCTGCTGCGCCTGGCTGCGCGCAACGATCTCGACAGCGAGGATACGGCCAGGCGCACGAAGAAGCCGTGGCACCGCCCGCCAGCCGACGAAAGCGAGGCGGGCGGCGATGCTTGATGCATTCCTGTTCCTGTTCGTGCTGGGCTTCCTGGCGTTGGGACTGCGCAAGCCCTTCATCTGGGTGCTCGCCTATCTCTATATCGATGTCATCGCGCCGCAGAAGATCGGCTGGACGTTGATGCCGATCCTGCCGGTCTCGCTGATTGCCTTTGTCGCCGCCTTTTCGGGTTGGGCGCTGGCCGACAGCAAGGAGGGCGCCCGCTTCACCTTCCGGCAGTTCCTGATGGTGCTGCTGCTGGTCTATTGCGGGATGTCGACGCTGTTGTGGGCCGATTTCCCCAAGGAAGCGGCGGAAAAGTGGGGCTGGGTCTGGAAGGCGCTGGTGTTCGCGATCTTCCTGCCGCTCACACTGCGCACGAAGCTGCGGATCGAAGCGGCCATCCTGGTGCTGGTGCTGGCGGCGGGCGCCATCATCATCTCGGGCGCGATGAAGACGGCTACCGGCGGTGGCGGGTATGGCACCCTCTATTTCTTCGTGAACGACAATACCGGGCTCTACGAAAGCTCCATCATCTCCTGCGTGGCCGTTGCGATCATCCCGCTGGTGTTGTGGCTGGCGAAGCACGGCACGATCTATCCCACCGACTGGCGCGTGAAACTGTTTGCCTGCGCATTGATCTTCGCATGCCTGCTGATCCCCGTGGGGACCGAGGCGCGCACCGGCCTGCTGTGCGTCGGCGTGCTGGCGACGCTGCTGCTGCGCAGCGTGAAGCGCCGTTTCCTCTACATGGCGGCCGGCGGCGTCCTGATGATGGCGGCCGTGCCGTTCCTGCCGCAGAGCTTCACCGAAAGAATGAGCACGATCCGCGGGCACCAGGGCGATGAATCGGCCTCGACCCGCGTCGCCGTGTGGGAATGGACGATCAACTACGCCAAGAGCAAGCCGCTGGGCGGCGGCTTCGACGCGTATCGCGGCAACAGCTTCACCTACAATGCCCGCGCGGTGGTGGACGAAGGCGGCGTCAGCTCGGTCAGGATGCAGTCCGTGACCGACCAGGCCCGCGCCTATCACTCCAGCTATTTCGAGATGCTGGGCGAACAGGGCTGGCCGGGCCTCGCAATATGGCTGACCCTGCATGGGCTGGGCGTGTGGCAGATGGAAATGCTGCGCCGGCGATACAGGAAACGCGAGAAGGAAGGCGTGCTGAAACCCGACGAAGCGTGGAAGGCGCCGCTGGCCACCGCCCTGCAGCAGGCCCAGATCGTCTATCTCGTCGGCTCGCTGTTCGTCGGCATCGCCTATCAGCCGTTCATCCTGATGCTGATCGGCCTGCAATGCGGGCTCTGGGCCTATCTCAACCGGGTCGATTCGCCGGGGAAGAAGCGTCTCCGCCACATGTCCCGGCCATCTGCCGACGAGGGGAGCGGCGATGCCGTAACGGCAGGACCTCACGCGTTGCGCCAGCCCGCGCAATAGGCCATCATTTGCCCCGTTCCGCGACAGGAAACCGGAGAGGCGCAAATGACCCCACAGGAGTTCGCAAGCCGCGTTGGCGAGACCATAGGCACATCCGAGTGGGTGCTGGTCGACCAGGACATGATCGACAAGTTCGCCGATGCCACCGGCGATCACCAGTTCATCCACGTGAACCCCGCAATGGCTGCGATGACCCCGTTCGGCGGCACTATCGCGCATGGCTTCCTGACGCTCTCGCTGATTCCGGTGCTGACCGAGAAGTCCAGTATCGAACGCCCGGCCGGCCTGAAAATGGCGCTCAATTACGGCGGCAATCGCGTGCGCTTCCTGAAGCCGGTGCGTTCGGGCAAGCAGGTGCGGGCGCATTTCAAGCTGGTGGGAATGGAAGAAAAGCGGCCCGGCCAGTGGGAGCAGACCGTCGAGATCACGCTGGAGATCGAAGGCGAGGACAAGCCCGGCTACGTGGCCGAATGGATCAGCCTGCTGTTCTTTTGAACGGGCCAGACGTTTTCACGAGAGGATCGCACAATGCGCGACGCAGTCATCGTTTCCACCGCCCGCACCGCTATCGGCCGCGCCTACAAGGGGGCGTTCAACGCTACGCCGGGGGCCACGCTGGGCGCCCATTCGCTGAAGGCCGCGATCGAGCGCGCCGGGGTTGATGGTGCCGAGGTCGAGGATGTTGTGTGGGGCTGTGCGCTGCCACAGGGCACGCAGACGCCCAACATCGCACGGCTGGTCGGCCTGCGCGCGGGCCTGCCTGTCACGGTTTCGGGCATGAGCGTCGACCGGCAATGCGCATCCGGCCTGATGGCCATCGCCACCGCTGCCAGGCAGGTCGTGCATGACGGGATGGATGTGGTTGCCGCTGGCGGCCAGGAATCGATCAGCCTGGTGCAGACGAAGGAATTGCGTGTCGATTTCGACCGTGAGCTGATCGGCATGCACAATGCCACCTACATGCCGATGCTGCAGACGGCGGAGATCGTTTCCAAGCGTTACGGCATCGGCCGCGATGCGCAGGACGCATACGCGCTGCAATCCCAGCAGCGCACCGCTGCCGCGCAGGCCGCGGGCAAGTTCGACGACGAGATCGTGCCGGTTACCGCGACCATGGCCGTGACGGACAAGGAAACGGGCGAGACGACGAAGCGCGAGGTCACGATCGCCAGGGATGAAGGCAACCGCCCCGAAACCACTCTGGAAGGGCTTTCCTCGCTCAATCCGGTGCTTCCGGGCGGCTTCATCACCGCCGGCAATGCCAGCCAGCTTTCGGACGGATCTTCCGCCGTGGTGGTGATGGAAAGCACGCTCGCCCAAAAGCGCGGGCTGGCTCCACTGGGCCGCTATGTCGGCATGGCGGTGGCGGGCACGGAGCCTGACGAGATGGGGATCGGCCCGGTCTTCGCTGTGCCGAAGCTGCTCGATCGCCACGGGCTCAAGGTCGGCGACATCGGCCTGTGGGAACTGAACGAAGCGTTTGCCGTGCAAGTGCTCTATTGCCGCGACCAGTTGGGGATTCCGGATGAACTGCTGAATGTGGATGGCGGTTCGATCTCCATCGGCCACCCCTATGGCATGACGGGCGCCCGTTGCGTGGGCCATGCCCTGATCGAAGGGAAACGGCGCGGGGCGAAGCATGTGGTCGTCACCATGTGCGTCGGCGGCGGCATGGGCGCGGCGGGGCTGTTCGAGGTCCTCTGACGTGACGGCTTGCCTTGCCGGGGGGCGAGGCGCATCCTGTCTTTCCTCTGGAGGGATGGGAGCGGGTGAATGGCTGGCGCACCGGCACTTGGCATAGTCGAGATCCTGGGGATCGCGGGCAGCATCAGCCTGCTTGCCGGCTGGCGGCTCTATCTGTGCGTGCTGGCCACCGGCATCGCCATGCGGGCAGGCGTCCTGCCCTTGCCGGTACATCTCGAAAGCCTGCAGATCCTCGCCAATCCCTGGGTGATGGGCGTGGCGGGGGTGGCGGCCTTTTGCGAATTCTTTGCCGACAAGGTCCTGTGGCTCGATTCCGCCTGGGACACGGTGCACACGCTGGTCCGCCCGCTGGGCGGCGCGTTGCTGGCGCTGGCCGTGGTCGATCCATCTAATCCCGCGACGCAGACGATCGCCTTTATCCTGGGCGGCGGCGGCGCCTTGCTCGCGCATGGGGGGAAGGCCGGGGCGCGCGCCGTGGTGAATGCCAGCCCCGAACCGTTCAGCAATGCCGCCGTTTCCACCACCGAAGACGTGGCGACACTGGGCCTGCTTTACCTCGCCTTCGAATATCCGGTGACCGCCGCGATCCTCGCCGTGCTGCTGCTTGCGCTGGCGATCGCATTGCTGGTCGTTGCGCGCAGGATATTGAAACGGCTGTTCGGTGCGCTGTCGTCAGGCGGCGCCGCGCCTGAACTCTAGCGCCTCTACCATGTCCCCGGTCATGCCACTGCGTGCAGCCTTGCCGAGGCTCCCGGGTTGGCGCGGATCCATGCTTCCACCACCGGGGCGATCTTCATGCGCCACTTGCTGCCGTTGAAGATGCCGTAATGGCCGACATTCGGGGCGAGGTGATATTGCTTCTTCGCCGCAGGCAGCGCCTTGGCGAGGTCGAGCGCGGCCTTCGTCTGGCCGATGCCTGAAATATCGTCCCGCTCCCCTTCGATCGCCAGCAGGGCCGTGTCCTTGATCCCGGCCAGGTCCACCAGCTTCCCGCGATGCAGCAGGGTGCCCTTGGGCAGGGAGTGTTCCTTGAACACATGTTCGACCGTTTGCAGGTAGAATTCCGCAGTCAGGTCGCAGACCGAAAGATACTCGTCATAGAAGGCTTCATGCGGGGCCGCGCCGTCGCCATCGCCTTCGATCAGGTGATGGAAATACTGGTAATGGCTTTGCAAGTGGCTGCCCAGGTTCATCGCGATGAAGCCGGAAAGCTGCAGGAAGCCGGGATAGACCTGCCGCCCGCCACCGGGATAAGCCATCGGCACGGTGGCGATCACATTGTCGCGGAACCAGCTCATCGGCCGTTCGGTCGCCACGTCGTTCACGCTGGTGGGGGATGCGCGGGTATCGATCGGCCCGCCCATCATCGTCAGGCTAGCGGGGCGGCAGGGGTGATTCTCCGCCCCCATGATCGCCGTTGCGGCATAGGCGGGGACCGAGGGCTGGCACACCGCGATCACATGGGTGTTGGGGCCGAGGAACGTCAGGAAATCGATCAGATAATCGATGTAGTCGTCCAGATCGAACGGCCCCGCGCTCGTGGGGACCATCTTCGCGTCCGCCCAGTCGGTGACGTAGACGTCCTGGTTTTCCACCATCCGCGCCACCGTTCCGCGCAGCAGCGTGGCATAGTGCCCGCTCATCGGCGCGACGATCAGCAGCTTGGGCGCATCACCCGGCAGCCCTTCGCGGCGGAAGTTCCGCAATTCGCAGAACGGTCTGGCCAGCACCACCTCCTGCGCGACCGGATATTCCTGGCCGCCGACATAGCTGCTGTCGATGCGCCATTCAGGCTTGCCGCGCGGAGCATAGGCGTGGGCGAACACTTTCAGCGCCGATGCCATCACCGGGGACATGCCGGCATAGCCCAGCGGATTGGTGGGATTGGACAGGAGTTCGGCCCAGACCGAAGCCCAGGTGCTGGCGCCGGAAAGCATGGCGCGTTGAATTTCATAGGCGTGGTAAAGCACGGCGGCGATTTCCTTGCTTGGCGCCGACTCCCTCGGAGGGCAGTGGCGATCTTTGAGCCATCTTGCGCCCTTTCCGGCCATGGTGCAATGCAGCAAAATGCATGTGCGGTTGCGGCAGGCGCGGGGTCTGCCGGTTTCGACGCTTCAATCTGCGGCCAACATCCGCTAGGCGGCGCGCATGGCCCGCCCTCCTCACGTTCCGCTGCCCGACGGCAAGCCCGCCAAGTCCATCGGCCCCCTGGGGATGATCTGGCGGGAAACGCTGCGATATCCACGCCAGCTGACCTTTGCGGGCCTTGCCCTGCTGACCAGTTCGGCCGCGCAGCTGGCGATCCCGTATCGCTTCAAGGAGATCATCGATCGCGCATTCGGCGACACGGCCGATATCTCGGTAATCAACCATTCGTTCAAATATCTGGTGATGATCGTGATCGTGCTGGGGCTGGCCAGCGCGGTCCGCTTCTACTTCGTCAGCTGGCTGGGCGAACGCGTGGTCGCAGATCTGCGGCTGAAGGTGCAGGACAACCTGCTGCGCCTGTCGCCCGCCTTCTTCGAAGAGAACAGCCCGAAGGAAATCTCATCGCGGATGACGTCGGACACGGCGATCATCGAACAGGTGGTGGGCACCACTGTCTCGGTCGCGCTTCGGAACTTCATCACGGGCGTGGGCGGTGTGATCCTGCTGGCCTACCTCGCTTTCTGGCCCACCATGGTGTTGGTGGCGGCGGCGGCGGTCATCACCGTTTCGCTTACTTTCATGGGGCGCCGGTTGCGCAACGTGTCGCGCACCAGCCAGGATCGTGTGGCGGGCGTGGGCGCCAAGGTTTCAGAAGTGCTGAGCGCGATGAAGATCGTCCAGGCCTTCAATCAGGAAAAGCTGGAAAGCGAACGTTTCGGCGAAGCGGTGGAGCAGACCTTCGCCACAGCCAAGCAACGCATCTTGCTGCGCGCGGTGCTGACGGCGGCGTTCATCACCCTGGTCTTCGGCGCGATCACCGGGCTGATGTGGTATGGCGCGATTTCGGTGGCCGAAGGGGCCATAACCGGCGGCACGATCGCGGCCTTCGTGGTGGTGGGCGTGATGGTGGCCGGCGCGTTCGGCGCCTTGTCCGAAGTCTATGCCGATCTGCTGCGCGGTGCGGGCGCAGCCAGCCGACTCAACGAACTGCTCAATGAAAAGCCATCCATCGCACCACCGGCAAGGCCGCAGACACTGCCCGTGCCGCCGCGTGGAAGCCTGGCCTTCCAGAATGTCACGTTCCGCTATCCCGCACGGCTGGACACGGCGGCAGTGCACGATTTCTCGCTGTCGGTGGAGCCGGGCGAGACAGTGGCGATCGTTGGCCCATCGGGGGCGGGCAAATCGTCCTTGTTCCAACTGGCGGAGCGTTTCTACGATCCGCAGGCGGGCACCATCCGCATCGACGGTGTTCCCCTGGTCAGCGCCGATCCCACCGAAGTGCGCCGGCGCATGGCTTTCGTGCCGCAGGAAGGCATATTGTTCGCCGCCAACGCGCGCGACAATCTGCGCTACGGCAATTGGGACGCGGATGACGATGCGATCTGGGAAGCAGCCCGCGCCGCGAATGCGGAGAGTTTCCTGAAGGCCCTGCCCGAAGGGCTGGATACGCATCTGGGCGAAGGCGGATCGCGCCTTTCCGGGGGCCAGCGGCAGCGCATCGCCATTGCCCGGGCACTATTGCGCGATGCGCCTATCCTGCTCCTGGACGAAGCGACAAGCGCGCTCGACGCGGAAAGTGAAAACCTGGTGCAGCAGGCGCTGGAACGGCTGATGAAGGAACGGACCACGCTGGTTATCGCCCACCGGCTTGCCACTGTGCGCGCCGCAGACCGGATCGTGGTCATGGATGGCGGGCGAATCGTGGAACAGGGAACCCATACCCAGCTCGCCAGGGCAGGGGGTCTTTATGCCCGCCTCGCCTCGCTGCAGTTCGACGATGTGCGCCGGCCCGAGGCAATTCCTGCCGATGAGCCGGACAGGGAAGACACCGAAACCGCAGACTGACCGGCGGTTTCCGGTCCGGCCTTTCGACGAAGTATCAATTGAAACCGATTAAGGGTGGCACAAGCTTGCCCGATGGCTTTATGGCTGCGCCATGTTTTGCTGCGGGCCGGTGCCGGCCTGCCCAGCCAGGGGTTTCCTTGATGATACGTTCTGCCCTGATCGCCGGTGCTTCGGCGGTCGCACTTGCCCTGTCCACGCCTGCCTTTGCGGAAGAGATCGCGGAAGGCGCGAGCGCGCCGGAAATGACCTTCGGCACCTGGGGTTTCGATCCCGCTTCGCTCGATCCCTCCATCGCGCCGGGAGACGACTTCTTCGCTTACGTGAACGGGAAGTGGGTGCGCGACAATCCGATCCCGCCCGAATTTTCGCGCTATGGCGCGTTCACCTATCTCGACGAGAAGTCGAAGGAAGATGTGCGCACGCTGATCGACGAGCTGGTGGCGCGCAAGCACAAGCCCGGCTCCAAGGAACAGCGCCTGGTCGATGCGTATGAAGCCTATCTCGATGTCGCGGCGATCAACGCAAAGGGACTGAGCCCGGCCTATCCCTATCTGACGAAGATATTCGAGGCGCCCGATCTGGCGGCGCTGGCGGAACTGTTCGGCGATCCGGCCTATCCGTCGCTGGTTTCCGCCGGGGTCACCATCGATGACAAGGACCCCGATTCCTATATCCCGAGCATGGGCTTCGACGGGATGGGCCTGCCCGATCGGGACATCTATCTGGTCGATACGCCCAAGAACGAGGAAACCCGCGCCAAGTACAAGGATTACCTGGCGTTCATGCTGGGCAAGGCCGGCTATGCCGACGCGACCGGCGCGGCCGCCGCGGTCTATGAATTCGAACACAAGGTGGCCGAACTGGAATGGGCGCGCACCGCGCTGCGCAACGCGGATCTCACCTACCACAAGCTGACCCGCGCCGAAGTCGCCGCCCTCGCGCCGAATTATCCGGTGCTGCGCACCCTGGACGCCGCGGGGCTTGGCGAGGTGGAATATTTCCTCGCGCCGCAAATCCCGCCCGGCGCGGAGAAGGCGAAGGAACTGGGACTGGACGAGGCGACTCTGGCCGGTATCGGGGGCGGCCTGCCTGCGATGATGGAACTGCTGACCGAGACGCCGCTGGCCACCATCAAGGCCTTCATGGTGACGAAGTACCTCACCCGCTATGCCGGTGTGCTGCCGTCCGACATCGACCAGGCCCGGTTCGATTTCTACAGCAAGACGCTGAACGGTGTCGAACAGCAACAGCCCCGCTGGAAGCGCGCGATCGACACGACCGAATCGCAACTGGGCGAAGTTCTCGGCAAGGCCTATTCGGAACGCTACTTCCCGGCATCCAGCAAGGTCGAGATGGAAGAGCTGGTCGGAAACCTGCGCAAGGCGCTGGCCGCCAGCCTGGCTGAGAATGACTGGATGGGCGCGGACACGAAGGTGCAGGCCGAAGCGAAGCTCGCCTCGTTTTTTCCCAAGATCGGCTATCCCGACAAGTTCGAGGAATATGCGGGGCTTGAGATCAGCGGCACCGACCCGCTGGGCAATGCCGTTTCCTCTGCCCGCTGGCAGCAGAAGAAGGACATTTCGCGCCTGGGCGGGCCGATGGACCGCGAGGAATGGTTCATGCTGCCCCAGGAAGTGAACGCCTATTACAATCCGTCCTTCAACGAGATCGTGTTCCCCGCCGCCATCCTGCAGCAGCCCTTCTTCGGGCCTGATGTGGACCCGGCGGTGAACTACGGGGCGATCGGCGGGGTCATCGGCCACGAGATGGGCCATGGTTTCGACGATCAGGGATCGAAGTTCTCCGCCAGCGGCAAGCTCGAAAACTGGTGGACGGATGCCGATCGCGCCGCCTTCGATGCCAAGGGCGACATGCTGGCGGCCCAGTACAGCGAGTTCTGCCCGTTCGATGAAGGCAAGACCTGCGTGAACGGGCGCCTTTCGCTGGGCGAGAATATCGGCGACCTTTCCGGGCTCAGCCTGGCGTATCGGGCCTATCGCATGTCGCTGGACGGCAAGGAGGCCCCGGTGATCGACGGGCTGACCGGCGACCAGCGCTTCTTCCTGGCCTGGGCGCAGGTATGGCGTTCCGTCTCGCGCGAGGATGCCTTGCGCCAGCGCCTGATGACCGGGCCGCACTCGCCGGAAATGTACCGCGTGATCGGTCCGCTGCGGAACATCGATGCATGGTACAAGGCGTTCAACGTGACGCCGGACGACAAGATGTATCTGCCGCCTGAGAAGCGCGTGCACATCTGGTGATCGCATAATCGACCATCAATGGGCGGCTGGCGCTTGACTTGGCGCCGCCGCCCGTCATCACCGGGCATCCATGGACACTACACTCGCGGCAATCCTGCTTGGCATCCTCGAAGGGTTGACCGAGTTCCTTCCTGTCTCGTCGACGGGCCACCTCATCATGGCGACGGAACTGTTCGGCTATGATGCAGAGGATTGGCGCGTGTACAACGTGGTCATCCAGCTGGGGGCGATCCTGGCCGTGGTGGTGCAGTACTGGCGCACCTTCTGGGGCGTGGGCACCGGCCTGTTGCGGCTGGAACCGTCCAGCATCGCCTTCACGCGCAACATCCTGCTCGGCTTTCTTCCCGCCGCCGTGCTGGGCTTCCTGCTGAAGGATTACATCAACGCTCTGCTCGGCAGCCCGCTCGTGGTGGCCTGGGCGCTGGTGCTGGGCGGGATCGCGATCATCGCCATCGAACGCAGCGTGAAGCCCGGATCGCAACAGGGCGTCGCCAATCTGCCGGTGCGGCAGGCATTGGGCGTGGGCCTGTGCCAGTGCCTGGCAATGGTGCCGGGCGTCAGCCGCTCGGGCGCGACGATCATGGGCGCGCTGATGATGGGGGTCGAACGCAAGACGGCGGCCGAATTCAGCTTCTTCCTGGCGGTCCCGACCATGCTCGGCGCGGCGACGTTGCAGATCGTCGCCAATCGCGATCTCATCGCGTCGGACGTCGGTGCGGGCTGGCCGGAAATCGTCATGGGCTTCATCGCGGCGTTTCTCACCGCCCTGTTCGTGATTCGCCTGTTCGTGGCCTATGTAAGCCGCACCGGCTTCACGCCCTTCGCCTATTACCGGATCGTGATCGGGCTGCTGGCGATCTACCTGTTCGGGATCGTCTGACGTAGAATCCGGCTGACAAAGCGGGCGCGGCGCGGCAGTCTTCCCGCATGGAAAAGCTGAAGAGCAAGGAATACGGGCAGCTGCTCGAACCGCTGGAGGTGGAGCTTGTCTCCATGGCGCGCTGGGCGGCCGCCAGCGGCGCGCGGATCGCCGTGATATTCGAAGGGCGCGACACGGCGGGCAAGGGCGGTGCGATCCAGGCCGTTTCGGGCCGCCTGAACCCCCGCCAATGCCGCACCGTGGCCCTGTCGAAGCCGAGCGAGCGGGAAGCGGGCGAATGGTATTTCCAGCGCTATGTCGCCCACTTGCCGAGTGCCGGAGAAATCGTCCTGTTCGATCGCAGCTGGTATAACCGGGCCGGGGTGGAAAAAGTGATGGGCTTTGCCACGGCCCGGCAGGTGGAGGCGTTTCTGGCGCAGGTTCCCCTGTTCGAGAAGCAGTTGGTCGATGATGGCATCCTGCTGTTCAAATACTGGCTGACGGCCGATCAGGTGCAGCAGGAAGAGCGCCTGGCGGAACGGCTGGACGACCCGATCAAGCGCTGGAAGCTATCGCCCATCGATTTCGCGGCGCGCGACAAGTACGATGCCTATACCGAAGCGCGCGAAACGATGCTGCATGCCAGCCATACCGGGCATGCGCCCTGGACCCTGGTGGATTTCAACGATCAGCGGCGCGGCAGGCTGACCTTGATCCGCGATTTGCTGGACCGCCTGCCCGATACGCATGTCGAGCCCGAGGATATCGTATTCGAACCCTTGGGCCGCGAACCGGCGAAGGAGCGGTTCGGAGTGATCCAGCCGCTTGCGCCCTATCGGGGGTGAAGCATTATCGGCAGGCTGCGTCGGCTTTCATCACCGGCCTTCCGTCTGCCGCGAATGCGCCGAGTTCGATGGCATTCCCCGTGCCGCGCAGGGCCAGCACCAGTTCCTCGTCCGCGATAGCAGGGCCGGTGCCCCGGAAGGCAAAGCGCGCGAGGGCGTTCTCACCGAAATGGCGGGCCGCCAGGCGCAGCAGCAGGGTCGCCGTAAGCGGCCCATGCACCACCGATCCGCGATAGCCTTCCTCGGCCCGGACATAATCGGCGTCGTAATGAATCCGGTGCGTGTTGAAGGTCAGCGCCGAATAACGGAACAGCAAGGGCAGCGACGGCGTGATGCGCTCGACACGATGCCAGGTACCGGCGTCAAACCGGCCCTGGCCCGGCAAAGGCGGGGCGGGCGGCAATCCGGCTGGCGGAGGGTCGCGGAATACCAGCGTCTGCCGCTCTCGCACGGCCGGCACGCCGTTCGCGGCGGTCTGATGCAGCAGGGTGACGAAGGTCAGCGGCCCGCTTGCGCCACGCTTGTCGGCGACAGCCTCGATGCGCGTCGTGCGGCTGATCGTCGCGCCCAGCTCCAGCGGAGCCATGAAAGTGCAATCGCTGCCCGCCCACATGCGGCGCGGTGCCGGTACAGGTGGAAGGAAAGCTTGCCCGCCGTCCCGTGCGGGGTGCCCGTCGGGACCGAGCTGGCCGGTCGGCGTATCGGGCAGGCACAGGCACCAGTGAATGCCCTGCGGCAGCGGTCCTCCGGGATCTCCGGGGATGTCCAGTGTCGCCAGCCAGCGCCGGGCCATCGGCGCCGTGATCTGGTCGGTGGAGCGCTCCTCGCGCCCTATCCAGTCGCTGACGTCGGGCATCCCTATTCGGAGGCGGGTGGCGGCGCGGGGGGCACCGGCTCAGCGCCCGAAGCGGGGGGTGGGGCTGGAGGCTGCGGCGCAGCCAGCGTTCCTGGCGCGGCAGGTTCCAACGCGCCTTCCGGCAGGCGGCGAGCCTCGATCATCTCGGCGGCTTCATCCAGCGCGCGGCTTTCGGCGATGGTCACGCCGCCCGGTCCGGGGGCAGTGTCATTGTCCCCGCAGGCGGTCAGCAGCAGGGCGGCGGAAATGATCAGGGTGCGTCGCATGGTTCGATCATAGCGGATCGGGGGCAAAGAAAAAGCGGGCGTGACACGCAGCCACGCCCGCCTTCCCCCCCATGCCTTCCCTAAGCGGGAAGGCACTATTCGGCTTATTCGCCAGTTGCTGCCGCGGCGGCCGCAGCAGCGGCTTCCACGTCGGCAGCGGCGTCCGCGGCGGCCTGGCCAGCGGCCTCGGCATTGGAGGCGGCGGCCGTGTCTTCCGCAGCAGCGTCCTGGGTGGCCGCAGTATCGACCACCGGTTCTTCAACGCTGGTCATCGCTTCGTCGGCAGGCATCTCCACGTCATCGGCCAGCGCATCTTCGGAGGCGTCGTCGGAGCTGCCGCAAGCGGCGAGCGCCAGAGCTGCTGCCGAAGCGAAAGCGGAGTAAACAATCTTCTTCATGGGAATCCCTTTTCCAATTCCGGTGACCACGGCGATTCACAACGCCAGCGGTTGCGGGAGCCTACCCGTCGTACCGCCACATGCAATCCCAATCTGCCCCAATCCGCTCTGGGGGCTTCGAGCCGGTGGCCGCGCCGTGCGGGAAAGAACGAGGCGGAACGCCTCGCCAATGCAGGCGGGCTGGCCGGCGGGGCTGCGCCACAAACGCGGTTAGCCGGTCCTTAACCCCTCCGCTGCTAGGGGCAGGCCATGGAAAACCGCGTCCGCATCCCGCTTGCCGTCGCTGCCGCACTTGCGGCCGTATCGGGCACCGCTCTCATCGCCCAGTCGGGTGAAGCACCCTATACGGTGGTCGAAACCGGGCGTGGTTATGACAGGCTCCAGCCCGCAATCGATGCGATCGGCAATGGTCGCGGCTCGATCGCGATCGCACCCGGCGTGCATGCTGATTGCGCCGTGCAAACCGCTGGCGACATCAGCTATCTTTCCGCCTCGCCCGGCAAGGCCGTGTTCGATGGCGTTACCTGCGAAGGCAAGGCTGCGCTGGTCCTGCGCGGCAGCAACGCAACCGTTTCCGGCCTGGTCTTCCAGAATATGCGGGTTCCCGATGGGAACGGCGCGGGTATTCGCCTGGAGACGGGCAATCTGACCATTGTGCAGAGCTGGTTCCGCGACAGCCAGCAGGGCCTGCTCACAGCCCAATATCCCAATGGCCGAATCGTGATCGACAAATCGACCTTCTCCAGGCTGGGCACCTGCGAAGGCGCCGGCGGCTGTGCACATTCCATCTATATCGGCGACTATGGCCATCTGCGCGTAACCCGCAGCCGGTTTGAGCAAGGCCGCGGCGGGCATTACGTGAAGAGCCGCACCGCCCGCGTCGAAATCAGCTCGTCCAGTTTCGACGATTCCGCCGGGCGTGGCACCAATTACATGATCGACCTGCCTGCGGGTTCGACAGGCCAGATCACCAACAACTGGTTCGTGCAGGGCCGCGACAAGGAAAACTATTCCGCCTTCATCGCCGTGGGCGCGGAAGATCGGATACATTCATCCAACGGGCTGCAAATCGCCGCGAACGACGCGCGGCTTGCCGCCGGGGTAAACCGCCAGACGACATTCGTCGCAGACTGGTCCGGCGATCACCTCGCAATCGGCCAGAACACGCTGGGCAACGGCCTGAAACGCTTCGAGAATCGTTGATTCAACCGAAAGCGGGGGCGAAACTTACTTCACCTTTCGGTGCTTCGCCTTCCAGCACCAGCCAGCGGTAATATTCGCCGTGCGGTCCGCCGGGGCCGAGGCCCTCATACCGCGTGAAGCCGAAGCGCTCGTAATAGGCGGGATCGCCCAGTACCCCTATTCCACACGCGCCTGCGCCGCGCAGGGCCGCTACGCCCGCCTCGATCAGTGCGGAACCGATGCCGCAACGTTGATGGCGGGGCAGGACTGAAAGCGGAGCGAGCTGAAACCAACCGTCGCTGATGCCGTCTATGCCGACCGGGCTGAAGCCCACATGGCCGATGATGGCAGTGCCGCGTTGCGCAGCAACCAGCGAAAGCGACAGATCGCCGTCCATTCGCAATTGGCCGACCAGCTCGGGCTCCGATCCGTCGGAATAGGGCATCGTTGCGAAGGCATCGGTGATCAGCGCGGCGATTGGCTGCTCATCGCCTGCCTGTTCAGGGCGGATTTCCCAGTTTCTCACGTCAATAGATGGCCGGCTTCATCGCGCTTCGTGGCGAGATAGCGTTCATTGTGGGGGTTGGCGGGGAGCTGGTGGGGCACGCGTTCGGCCACGTTCACCCCTGCCGCTGCCAGCGCCTGCACCTTCTCCGGGTTGTTCGTCATCAGCCGGACCTGCCGCACGCCGATCAGGTCCAGCATCCGCGCTGCAATGGCGAAATCGCGGGCCTCTTCCGGGAAGCCCAGGCGACGGTTGGCTTCCAGCGTGTCGAAGCCCTGATCCTGCAGGCGATATGCGCGCAGCTTGTTCACCAGGCCGATCCCGCGCCCTTCCTGCCGCAGATACAGCAGCACGCCCCAGCCACCGTCGCGGGCCTCATCCGCCATGGCGTGAAGCGCCGCATCGAGCTGCGGCCCGCAATCGCATTTGAGGCTGCCAAGTATGTCCCCCGTCAGGCATTCGGAATGAAGCCGGACCAGTGGCGTGCGGTCACCATTCTGTTCGCCGATCACCAGCGCCACATGCTCGCGCATGTCGTTCGCGCTGCGGAAGGCGACGATTTCCGCATCCTCGCTCGCGGCGATGGGCAGATGCGCGCGGGTTGCGATGGACAGGGCCGAAGCGTCGGCCAGCGCGGAGACATCACCGCGCATCAACGGCTGGGTTTCGCCCGCATGTTCCGGGTCGACCAGAAAAGCGGGCAGGATGCCGGCCATCAGGGCCAATGCCAGCGCATCTTCCGCAGCCTCGGCCCAAGGAAGCGGCTCGGCCACGAAGGGGCCTTTCAAGGGGGTCGACAAGTCCAGCGCAGGGTCCGCCACCGGGCGGGCGGCGGCAAGGTCGAAACTCTCTGCGCCACGGATCAGGACAGGAGCGTGCGGTTCCGCCGCTTCGCGCTGGTTGGCGAGCTTCAGCGTGGCGGCGCGGGCCGCCGAAATCAACACCGTCTGCGCCCGCGCATCCGGCGCGAATCCGGTTTCCACCGGCAGAAGCACGGGGCCGTCTTCCAAGGCCAGTGGCCAGCCATGGCGCAGCGCGTCCACCGCCTGCGCCGCCCTGCGGGCCGGAGAAGGTGTGCTGCCCGTCAGAGCGAGAACTCCGTCACCAGCGGCACGTGGTCGCTCGGCTGGGTCCAGTCGCGCGCGCCTTCATGGAAGCTGTGTCCCACGGTCTGCGCGGCCAGATCGGGAGAGGCCCACATATGGTCCAGCCGCCGCCCGCGATCCGCCGTGTGCCGGTCTTTGTTGCGATAGCTCCACCAGGTGAAATAGCGGTCGGGCGCCTTGATGTGTTCCCGCCCGATATCCACCCAGCCATGGGCGTCCTTGAAGCGCTGCAGGGCTTCCACCTCGATCGGCGTGTGGCTGACGACCTTCAGCAGTTGCTTGTGGCTCCAAACGTCGCATTCCAGCGGCGCGATATTGAAATCGCCGACGATCAGTGATGGGCGGTCGATCTTGCCGGCCCAGCGGCTCATCCGGTCCACGAAGTCGAGCTTCTGGCCGAATTTGTGATTCAGTTCCCGGTCGGGAATGTCGCCCCCCGCCGGGACATAGACGTTTTCCAGCACCATGCCCTTGCCCGGGCCCAGCAATTCCACGCCCACGTGGCGCGCTTCGCCATTATCCTGCCAATCGTGGCGGGAGAATTCGCGCAGGGGGATTCGACTCACCGTCGCGACGCCGTGATAGCCCTTCTGCCCGTGAATGGCCCGGTGGGTATAGCCAAGCGCATCGAATGCCTTGTGCGGAAATGTGTCCTCGATCGTCTTGATTTCCTGCAGGCACAGCACGTCCGGCGCCTCTTCTTGCAGGAAGCGTTCGACGATCGGCATGCGCAAGCGCACCGAATTGATGTTCCAGGAAGCGATCTTGACCATGGGCGGGGGAGATAGGGGGCTTGTTCGCGTGCAGCAAGGCACCTCGAAAGTCCTATCCTCCACAAGGCAACGAAAACCCCTGTCCCGGGGGCAGTGGGACAGGGGTTCCGTTGAGCGTTCGTCACGCTTGCAAGCCGGGCTCGTTCAGCGGAGGGAGGGCAACAGGGGGGAAACCCGCCTCACACCGTCTTGCAAATCTGTTCTAGCCCGGATGGCATTGCTCCGTCATGAACGAACTGAAGCGACTGGCCGCAGGCATAAGTCGCCTCGTTGGCGAAGCGTTTAGCCGGGGCGACGAGCCGTTGTGCGGGGGTCCGTATATCTGAATGAGCTGTCCGGGACCGACACGCCATAGCGGTGGCCGGACAAGCGAACGGTAGTGCGCTGATTCTGCGCATCGAGCGCCACCCAGCTCGAAAGTTCCAGCCCGCCGGGGGCGCTGGGGTTCTTCACCAGAATCATGGTGATCACGCCATATTCGGGCTTGTTGGGATCCTTGACCTCAATGCTGATCACATTCGGATCGGTCGTGGCCTGCAGCTTGCCGAAGCGTGCCACGTCGCGATTGGGATCGAGCAGGGCGCCAAGGGGCGAATTCCTGATCGGCCAGCGCTGAACCTGCGCCACGTCGTAGTCGATCATGGTCAGCGAACTGCCGTTCGAGACGATGAGCATATTCACGCCCTTTTCGTACTCGAAGCGGATTTTGCCCGGCTGCTTGAGCGTGAGAACGCCCTTCACCCGCTGGCCATTCCGGTCGGTCTGGGTGAAGTTTGCCTTCAAGGTGGAGATGCCGCGCAACGCGGCCACCGCCTGGTCGAGCTGGCTTGCCTGCGCGGCGGCGGGCGGCGCGGGGGCGATGATGGCGGCGGGAATGGCGAGCGCCAGCGCCCCGGCCAGAATCGGGCGCGCGATCTTGCGGGATAGGTCTGCGATCATGTTCATGCCTCGTCAGTTAACACGAAGCGTTGAACTGGAAGTGAACTCCGGAAGTTCCCGGTGTTCAGCTTACTTGATCTTCGCTTCCTTGAATTCCACGTGCTTGCGCACCACGGGATCGTACTTCCGGAAGGTCATCTTCTCGGTGATGTTCCGCGGATTCTTCTTCGTCACATAGAAGAAGCCGGTGTCGGCAGTGGAGACCAGCTTGATCTTGACGGTTGCGGGCTTCGCCATGGCGCTATCCTAAATCTCTCGAATCGGGGCGCGGAACCAACGGCGTCCGGCCTCAAACAACAAAGCGGCGCTCTCGGCACCGCCTTACAGGGGGCGGCCATTGCGACAGGAGGCCCTGAAAGTCAAGCCTTCCTACCAGTCCACCTTGCCGCGATTGACCTTCACCGAACCCCGTTTCTTCTTGGATTGCAGCCGTTGTTCCTTGCCCACGCGATTGAGGCGGCTTTTGGCGCGTTTCTTCGGTTCGTGCCGGGCCTGTTCGATCAGTTCCGCGAGTCGCGCGCGGGCATCGCTGCGATTGGCTTCCTGCGTGCGGTAATTCCGCGCGGTCAGCACGATCTCGCCCCGCGCGTTCATCCGGCTGCCCGCCAGCTCCTTCAACCGGTGGAACATTTCGGGCGAAAGCCGCAGGGCGAACACATCCAGCCGCAACTGGACGGCAGTGGCCACCTTGTTGACGTTCTGTCCGCCGGGGCCGGACGACGCGATGAAACTTTCCTCCGCCAGCGCCTGCGCGCGGTCGAGGATGGTCTCGTCAGTCATTGTCTGCGGCGGGTTCCGGCACGAAGCCGAATGCGGCGAAATCGGAGGGCAGCGGCGCACTGGCGGCGATCGGCGGCTTGCCTTCGCGCTGCACGACCAGTTCGGCCGCATGCAGCATGGTGCGTTTCGCCAGGGGATGCGCCTTGCCGTAGACGGGGTCACCTACCAGCGCGAAACCGAGGCCGGAAGCCGCATGCACCCGCAACTGGTGCGTACGGCCGGTCACCGGCTTGAACTCGACCAAGGTTATGCCGTCCTTCACATCGAGCTTGCGCCAGTGGGTGATGGCCGGCTTACCCTTCCGCGCGGGAATCATGCGCCAGCCTTCCGCGGCGCTGCTGATCTTGCTCAGCGCCAGTTCGATCGTGCCCTCGTCTTCCGCAAGCTCGCCCGCGACCAGGCCGAGATAGGTCTTCTCAACCCCCCGTTCCTCGAAGGCACGGGAAAAACGCTTCAGCGCCTTGGGGTTGCGGGCCATCAGCAGGCAACCGGATGTATCCGTGTCCAGCCGATGGACCGCAGTGGCGGGGCGCTGGAATCCCAGCTTCAGAATCTCGACATAGTCGTCCAGCGATTCGCCCCCGGCGCGCGGGCGCTCGATCGGCAGGCCGCCCGGCTTGTCGATCACCAGCGCCTCGCCATCTTCGAAGACGATTCGCGTGGTGAGGTCGTGGGTCAGGATCATGCCAGTGCCTTTGCGATTCGGGCCGTAGCTTCCGCCAGCACGGCATCGTCGGCGGCAAAGCTGATGCGGAAGCCGTCCTTTCCGCCGAATGCCGATGCGGCGACCACGGCCACGCCGTGATCGAGCAGGTGCATGGCCAGGGCCTCGTCGTCGCCAAAGCGCTCCATCCAGGGGCTCGCGTCGATGAAGCAATAGAAGGCGCCATCGGGCACCGGAGTGGAAAGTCCGGGGATCGCATTGATTGCCGCCACCACATTGTCGCGCCGCGTGCGGAAGCGTTCGCGCCAGTCCTGCAGGAAATCCTGCGGCCCTTCGAACGCGGCCACGGCGGCGGCCTGGCTGATCGAGGAGGGATTGCCGGAGGAATGGGATTGTAGGCGGCCCATAGCGGAAATCAGCCATTGCGGCCCGGTGGCCACGCCTATGCGGAAACCGGTCATCGCGTGGCTCTTCGACACGCCGGAAACGGTGCAGATCCGATCCGCCAGGTCGGGGCACAGATTGGCCAGCGTCGCATGCGGTGCGCCCGTGTAGATCAGCGGCGAGTAGATATCGTCGGACAACACCATCACGCGCGGATGGCGGCGCAACACGTCACCGATGCCCAGCAGCAGCTCCTTCGGATAGACCGCGCCGGTCGGGTTGCCGGGACTGTTGAGCATCAACCATTGCGTGCCGGGCCCGATCAGCGCCTCGAAATCGGCCGGGCTGAACAGGAAATTATCCTTCGCATGGGTGATCAGCGGCACGACGCGGCCACCGGCGAAGCGGATGATCTGCGGATAGCTGACCCACCACGGGGCGGGGACGATCACTTCCTCGCCCGGGCTGATCGTTGCCAGCAGGGCGTGGAAGATCGACTGCTTGCCGCCCGCGCTGACGATCACGTTCCCGGGCTCGGTTTCGATCCCCAGATCGCGGCGGAAATGCAGCGCGGCTGCCTGCTTCAGCCGCATCGTGCCGGTGACCGGGGTGTATTTCGTCTGTCCCGCATCGAGCGCGGCCTTGGCTGCATCGATCACATGGGCGGGCGTTGCGAAATCGGGCTCGCCCACCGATAGCGAGATGATGTCCCGCCCCTGTTCGCGCAGTTCGGTGGCGCGGTCGGTCATTGCGGTGGTGCGTGAAGGCTCGACCCGATCGAGCGCCTGCGAGATGAATGCCCTGCTCATTCGCGTATCAACTCCGCCTTCATCAGTCCGCGTGTGGAATTGCCGACCAGGAAGCCCCCGGCCAGATCGCCCACGCGCAGTTCGGTTTCGCGCGCGCGGCCTTCCTCGATCAGTGCGCGGCGCAGCACGCCGGGCAGCAGGCCCAGTTGCAGCGGCGGGGTAAGCAGCACGCCATCGCGCTCCACGAAGATGGAAGTGAAGCTGCCTTCGGTCAGCAGTCCGTCGTCGCGGATCAGCAGCGCTTCGTTTGCGCCGGCATCTTTCGCCACGCCCAGCGCCATTTCATAGAAGGCGCGGTCGGTGGATTTGTGGCGCAGCCGCCAGTCGCCCGTTACCACCGGGATCGGCACCAGTGCGCAGCGCAGGGGGCCGGTGGCAGCCGGCGGCATTGCGGAGGTTTCCAGCGTAGTGGCCCCGCTGCGCGCCAGCAGCAGCCGCAGCTTGGCCGGCCGCTCCAGCTCGAAACATAGCGCCTGTATCTGGTTGCGCGCCGCGTGCCGGTCAAACGCGAAGCCCAGTTCGGCCGCGCTCGCCTTCATCCTTTCCAGGTGCAGTTCCAGCCGCGCGATGCCCTTTTCCGGGTCGAAGCCCATCGTCTCGATCAGGTCGAACCCGGCAGCGGCCTGCCGCACGAATTCGGCTTTTACCAGGCATTCGCGCCATTCGGACATCGCGGTACTGTCCGCCACGATCGCGCCGCCGACGCCCATCACGGCGGTGCCGCGATCGTTTTCTTCCGGCGTCAGGCGAATGGTGCGGATCGCCACGTTGAAAGCCGCATCGTCCCCCTCCCCGTCGCTGGCGCCCGCGATCCAGCCGATTGCCCCGCAATAGGGGCCGCGCGCGTCGCGTTCAGTCTCGTCGATCAGTTCCATCGCGCGGATCTTTGGCGCTCCGGTGATCGATCCGCAGGGAAAGAGGGCGCGAATCATGTCCATCGCGCCAAGGTCCGGCTGAAGCTGCGCGCGAATGGTCGAAACCATCGTGTGGACCGTGGGATAGCTTTCGATGGTGAAGGGGGCGTCGACCTTGACCGATCCAGGCTCGGCCACGCGCGACAAGTCATTGCGCAGCAGGTCCACGATCATCAGGTTTTCGGCCTTGTCCTTCACCGAAGCGCCAAGCTCTGCATGAAGCTGTTCGTCTTCCTCCGGCGTGTGTCCGCGTGGGCGAGTGCCTTTCATCGGTTTTGCTTTGGCCGACCGGCCGTGGAGCGAGAAGAACAGTTCCGGCGAGAAGCTGAGCAGCCAGTGCGAACCGTCGAAGATCACCCCGCCATAGCCGGCCTTCGCCGCGGGGCGGATCGCGGCATACAGCGCCAGTGGATCGCCCCGCGTCGCCCCGGACATCTGCAGGGTGGAATTCGCCTGGTAGATATCACCTGCGCGGATCGCTTCCTGCAGCCGGTTGAACTGCTCGATATAGGCGCCGGTCGAAATCTGCGGCTGCATCGGCCCGATCGAAGGCGCCGGGCCGGCGCCTGCATGGTCTTCCAGCCAGCGGGGCACATCGGCGGCGGGGATCGTTTCTCCGGCATCGAACAGAGCCAGCCACACCAGCGGCCCGGCCGCGCCGGTCCGCGCTTCCGCCAGCGGTTCCAGCCGCGGTTCCAGCGCAAGGCCCGCCTCATAGGCGATATAGCCGGCCAGCGTGCCGCCGGTCTCGCGCCGGGCCTTGTCGGCAGCCTCCAGCACGGATGAGACTTCGGCAGGCCGCCTCGCCACGAAAATCTCGCGCGGATTGGCGAAGAACTGTGCATCGTTCGCACCGCTATCGCGTGCATCGTCGAACAGGACAAAGGGTTGACGCGTTGCCATCGTTTTTCGCCATTAGTGCCTTTGGCGCGCAAGTCGAGCGCTTGACCGCGCCCCGTTGCATCCTTCACATCTACGAAACACGGAACGGGAGCAGCGGGACATGGGCGAAATCTTCCTCGGACTTGGCGCCAATGGCGAACGGCAGGTCCTCAATCTTGCGCGTGCGAACCGCCACGGATTGATCGCCGGAGCGACCGGTACGGGCAAGACGGTGACGCTGCAGGGCCTGGCGGAAAGCTTTTCGGCCGAAGGCGTGCCGGTTTTCGTGGCTGACGTGAAGGGCGATCTTGCAGGCATCTCCATGGCCGGCTCCTCTGCGTTCAAGAACGCCGCCATATTGGAGGCGCGGGCGAAGGAACTGGGCATGGAAGATTATGCCTATTCCGACAATCCGGCAGTCTTCTGGGATCTGTATGGCGAACAGGGGCATCCGATCCGCACCACCATTTCCGAAATGGGGCCGCTGTTGCTGGCCCGGCTGCTGGACCTGAACGAGACGCAGGAAGGCGTGCTCAACATCGTGTTCCGCTATGCGGACGAACAGGGCCTGCTGCTGCTGGACCTGCCTGATCTGCAGTCGATGCTGGCCCATACGGCGGAGAATGCCGCGCAGCTCACCACGAAATACGGCAACGTCACCAAGGCCAGTATCGGCACGATCCAGCGCCAGTTGCTGACGCTGGACAGTCAGGGCGGCGCCCTGTTCTTCGGCGAGCCTGCGCTGGAGATCGAAGATTTTCTGAAGGTGGACGACAGGGGGCGCGGCTACATCAACGTGCTGGCGGCCGACAAGCTGATGCGCAGCCCCAAGCTCTACGCAACCTTCCTGCTATGGCTGCTGGCGGAACTGTTCGAGACGCTGCCCGAAGTGGGCGATCCGGATAAGCCCCGGCTCGTATTCTTCTTCGACGAGGCGCACCTGCTGTTCGACGATGCGCCCAAGGCATTGCAGGACAAGATCGAACAGGTCGTGCGCCTGATCCGTTCGAAGGGTGTCGGCGTCTATTTCGTCACGCAGAACCCGATCGATATTCCGGAACAGGTTGCGGGCCAGTTGGGCAATCGCGTGCAGCACGCGCTGCGTGCCTTCACCCCGCGCGATCAACGGGCGATCAAGGCGGCGGCAGAGACCTTTCGGATCAATCCCGATCTGAATGTCACCGCCGCCATCACGGAATTGAAGGTGGGGGAAGCCTTGTGCTCCATGCTGATGGCCGACGGCGCGCCTTCGGTCGTGCAGCGTACGCTGGTCAAGCCGCCGCGTTCGCGGCTGGGGCCGGTCGAACCGAAGGAGCGCGCGATCATCCAGTCGGTCAGCCCGTTCGACGGCAAGTATGACGAGCGGATCGACCGGGAAAGCGCGGAAGAAGTGTTGGCCCAGAAGGCGGCCGATGCCGCCGCGACCGCTCAGGAAGTGGCCGAACAGGGCGCGCAGCAAGTCGGCAAGCGGGAACGCAAGAGTACCAGCCTGTGGGACGGGTTGGGCGGCAAGGTGGCCAAGGCCGCGGCAGGTGCTGCTGCTGCGTCGGCGGGATCCATCCTCGCCAGCTCGATCCAGGGGAAGAAGAGCCGGGCCAACCCCAAGGCGAGCGCCGCCAGCGCCGCTGCCGGAACGGCCGCCACCGAATTCGGCAAGGCGATCGGCTTTCCCGGGCTGGGCCGGTTCGCGCGCAATCTCATTGGCGGATTGATGCGTTGAGCGCCAATATGCCGCAAGATCGAGGATGCAAGGAAGCGGCCCGATCGAGCACAATGCGCGGGACGCTTCACATGACTTTGGGCGTGGCGCTGGCCTTCCTGTGCCCGACAACCGCTTCAGCCGCGGAGTCCGTTCCAAGGCATGATGGGCAAGCGCTTGCCGATCCTCAGGTGCTGGCGATTATCGGCACCGGCAGCGGCGTCTCGCTGAACGAGGACCAGGCGAAAAGGATCGCGGCTGTAATCATGGCCGACGGCAAGCTCGATCCGGTGGAAATCGACCTGATCGACGAGATCATCGCCGAAAATATCCGCGCGATCAACATCCGGCCCCTGTCGGGCGACATGGCGCCAAAGTTCATCGGAACCCTGTCCGGAGCGAGGAAGCAGGTGTTCGTGGACCTGCTGGAGGGATATTACACCGAGCTTTATGAAGCCGAAGACGCTGTGCGAGGATGGGAGGCCCTTGTGCGCCAATCGCTGATTTCACCCAGCGCCTACAATCGCGTGAGTTCGTTCCTGCTGCCCAAAGCGCAGGCCGCGGCGCGGGAGAGCACCATTGCGAACACCTACAAGCCCGCGCGGGAGCTGTTGAGCGGGTGGTATGCGCGGCATAATGCGCTTCCCGCGGAACTGCAGGACCGAAGCCGTTGGCTGATGTACCGCGGTTTCGAAGGCGCCGATATGAACCTGAGCGATCAGCTCCCGGATTTCCTCTACAACTGGGTGAAGCCACAGCCGGCTCCGTGACCTGTTCGGGTCCTGATCCTAGAGCGGCAGGCGAATTTCCGCGCTTAACCCCTTCACGGCCCCATCCGCGCCCAGCCGGTTGGCCAGATGCAACTCCCCGCCGTGCTGATCGGCGATCGCTCTGGCAAGGGTCAGGCCCAGCCCCGCGCCGCCGGTCTCGCGATTGCGCGAAGCTTCGCCGCGGCGGAATGGCTCCAGCATCGCACCCAGTTCGTGCTCCGGGATACCCGGCCCGTCATCCTCCACACGGAACACCGCCGCGCCATCCTCGCGCAGAAGAGAGACACGCGCCTGCCCGCCGCCGTAGCGCAGGGCGTTGCTGACGAGATTGCGCAGGCCGCGGCGCAGCCAGGTGGCGCGCACGCTGCCGACGATGCGGCTGATTTCGTCCAAGGTCACCGCTTCGCCCATGTCCTCGAATTCCTCGACGATGGAAGCGGTCAGGGCCGCAAGATCGGTGGCTTCCGGATCGTCCGAAGGGCGGCCTACGCGGGCCAGCGAGAGGATGTCATCCAGTGTGCGGGTGATATCCTCGATCGTGCGCGCCATGCGCGAACGCTCGGTATCGTCCTCCACCGATTCGATCCGCACGCGCAAGGCCGCCAGCGGCGTCTTGAGATCGTGCCCGATCGCGCCCAGCATCACGTCCTTTTCGTCCAGCAGGGCGGCGATGCGTGCTTCCATCGCATTATGTGCCGCGATCAGCCGGCGCGTGTCTTCCGGTCCGTCCGGCTCAAGCTGGCCATGCGCCTCGGGCGTGTGGGCGAAATATTCGAGACGGTTGGTCAGCGCCGCCAGCGGTCGGGTGATCCGGCGCAACAGCAGGGCCAGCCCGCCGACCAATGCGAAATAGAGGATCAGCGTCTGGGAGATCAGCCCGCCCAACGTGCCCACTTCCGGGCCTGGAAGCGGTACTCGGGCCACGGACCATTCCATGTCGCCAGGGCGCTTCAGCCCGGCGACGATGATCTTGCCATTCGCCCAGTCCGGAAGCGACCTGCCCTGATGTTGGGAGCGCAGGCGCTTCATCACGAACTCGTCAGCGCGGGTATTGCGGGTGAATACTACCAGGTCGGAGGGGCTGACACCCTGCTCCACGAGGATGGAACGCAGCAATTGCTCTCTTTCCTCGTCCGCCGCTTCCCCACGTCGCATGGGCAAGTCGGCGCTCTGTTCGACCGGAAGGTTCTGCCAGCGCCGTTTCAGGCCGTCGCGGTCTGAACGGCGCGAATCCTGCCCATGTTCCGCCTGCCCGTGTTCCGAACGTGTGTCCGTGGAAAGCTTGAAGGCCAGGGCATGCGCCGCGCCGGTTTCCCGGCGTTGTTCGGCTGCGCGATACAGCAACACGGCCGACAGCGTCTGCGCGGCCAGCAGCACCACGGCCACCGACAATATCATCTGTCCCAACAGGCTGCGCGGCCAGGCAGGCCATTTCATGCGGTGATTCCGTTGTTCCCGTCCGGCACGATGCGGCGGACATCGGCCGCCAGCACGTAACCGCCGCCGCGCACGGTCTGTATCAGGCGGACCTCATTGTGCTCGTCCTCGATCTTGCGGCGCAGGCGGCTGACCTGGTTATCGACCGCGCGATCGAAGATATGGGCTTCGCGCCCCTGCACCATATCGAGCAGGCGGTCACGATCCAGAACCTGCCGCGGATGGGTGACGAAGGCTACCAGCAGCCGGTATTCCGCCGCCGAGATCGGCACGACTGCGCCATCCGGCGCAGTAAGGCGGCGCTTGACCGGATCGAGCTGCCAACCCTCGAATTCGTAGTGCGCATCTTCCTGCTGGGATGAGCCATTCTTGGCCGAGCGGCGCAGGACGCTTTTGATCCGGGCGACCAGCTCGCGCGGTTCGAATGGCTTGACCACATAATCGTCGGCGCCGATCTCCAGCCCCACGATGCGGTCCATCGCCTCGCCACGCGCGGTCAGCAGTATGACCGGCAGATCCTTCGCTTCCACCAGATGGCGGCAAAGCGAAAGCCCGTCTTCACCCGGCATCATCACGTCCAGCAGAACAAGCGCGGGCGTTTCATTGAGCAGCTTGTTGCGCGCATCGACGGCATTGCTTGCCTGGCTGACGGCAAAGCCCTGACGCGCCAGATATTCAGCCAGCGGTTCGCGCAGCCCCGGCTCGTCGTCCACGAGCAGGATGCGGACCGGGTTGTTCGCATCACCGGGCATCGGCCGGATTCCCTGCCTGGGCCGGATCGGCCGAAGTTATGCTGTGGGGGGAGATTTCGGATCGATACGTCATTCGGAGCTTGTTTCTGCCCTGTCGAGGGCGTGGAGCTGCAGGACCCAACGGAGGATATAGGGGGGTGAGGGCCCTGCAACTCACGATTGATTGTCTAGCCTGTCCCTGTCGCGCGATTGTGCCGGATCGGCCAAGTTTTGTCGCGAAATGTCGCAGGATCGGCTTTCTGGTAAATGGGGGGCCGGCAGACGGGCGCGATGTTCCGTTCCTTCGCCAGCGGTGATGAACAGCCCGGTGGCTTCTGCCGGAATGTCGGCCGTGTGCCACGTTCCGGGCGGGTTTACCGCATATTCGCCGGGAGAAAGCCGGATGCGTTCGTGGCTTCCGTCTGCGTGTTCCTGGATCAGTTCCATCTGTCCCGCGATGCATACGACCACTTCCGCGCCGGCGGGATGCATCTCCCAACTCGTCCAGCTCTCGCGGAAGCGGTACAGCGATACGAGCCGTCCGTCCGTGCCATCGGAAGCATGCCGGGTTCCGTAATCCATGTACCACTGCATCGCCCGTTCGTCTGGCGGGAACGCGGGCTGGGGTTCGGCCGTGCCGCCGCGCCCCAGATGAATCGGAAACTCTTCGAGCGAGCGGGCCATGGTTGCCCTCAGGCCGGCTTTATCAGGATCGCGGACATTTTATTGCCGTCCGGATCGCGGAAATAGGCGCCATAGATATTCTCGCCCCGGGGCCCCGGTTGGCCTTCATCGCTGCCGTTGTGGGCCAGGGCATAGGCGTGAATGCGGTCGACCTGATCCTCGCTCGAAACGCTGAAGCTGAACATCGTCCCGTTGCCGACCGAGGCTTCCTTGCCATCGAACGGTTTGCAGACGCAGAAAATGGCGGCCTGCCCCGGGGAGCCCCACATCACGCTGCGCTCGCTTTCCATGATCCGCTGGTGGCCCAGTATCTCAGCAATGCCGTCAAAGAACGCGGCGGAACGGGCGACGTCATTCGTCCCCAGGGTGACATATCCGATCATGGTGCAATCTCTCCAACCATCCGTCTCGCGAAGTGGCGGATACATTGCGCAACGGATGCCGGGTTACAAGGGCGCGCACTGCTGCCTGAGCCAGGCAAGCTGATCGCCGCCAAGCTGGGGACCGATCACCGCGAGAACCCTTGCGTGATAGGTGTTCCACCATTCGGTTTCCGCCGGGGAGAGGAGCGATGAATTCACAAGTGCGCGGTCGATCGGGGCGAGCGTAAGGGTTTCGAAGCCCATCCATTCGCCTTCGGAAGCCTGGATGTCGCGCTGTTCCACCAGTACCAGATTCTCGATGCGGATGCCGTATTCGCCCGTCTTGTAATAACCGGGCTCGTTCGAAAGGATCATGCCGGGCAGCAGTTCCTGCTCGGTTCCGGCCTGTCCGCCGCGCGCCTTGGCGATGCGCTGCGGCCCTTCATGCACCGACAGGAAGCTGCCGACGCCATGCCCGGTGCCGTGGGCATAGTCGACGCCGGCCGCCCACAGGTGCTGGCGCGCGAGCGTGTCGAGCTGACTGCCGGCCGTGCCGTGGGGGAAGGTCTGCAGCGCGATGGCGATATGGCCCTTGAGAACGCGGGTGTTGCGATCGCGCGCTTCGGCGCCCGGTTCCCCGGGGCCGATCCAGACGGTGCGGGTAATGTCCGTCGTCCCGTCAGGATACTGGCCGCCGGAATCGACGAGATAGACGCTGCCCGGGTCGAGCGTGCGGTTGGTTTCCTCGCTCACCCGGTAATGCACGATGGCGCCATTCGGCCCCGCCCCCGATATCGTGTCGAATGACAGGTCGCGCAGGTCGCCACATTCGCGGCGAAACTGGTGAAGCTTATCTGCGGCGGATATTTCGGTGACGGTCCCGGCAGGGCCTTCGACCGACAGCCAGTGGAGGAAACGGGTCACCGCGGCGCCGTCGCGAGCCTGCGCGGCGCGATGACCTGCCTGCTCCACGGGGTTCTTGATCGCCTTGGGCAGTATGCAGGGATCCTGCGCCTCGACGATCTCCGCGTTCGCACCTTCCAGCGCGGCAAAGATGCCTGCCACGCAATTGCCGGGATCGACCGCCACGCGCTTGCCCTGCATCGCTTCCAGCGCGGGCACGAACGTGGCCCGGTCGCGAATCTTCACGGCGTTGCCCAGATGCGCAGCCACATCGGGCGTGACCTTTTCCGGGGCGATGAACAGCTCTGCCGTGCCATCGGCGTGGACGATAACGTAGGACAGCGTGACCGGGGTGCGCTCGACATCGGTACCGCGGATGTTGAGCAGCCATGCGACGGAATCGAGCGCTGCGATCACCGCTGCATCGAGTCTCTTGCGCTGGAGCCATTCGGCAATGGCGGCGCGCTTGTCCGCGCTCGGCCGGCCGGAATACTTCTCTTCGTGGACCAGCGCCGGGGCAACCGACGGTTCAGGGCGATCCTGCCACACCGCGTCCACCGGATTGCTCGGTACTGCGACAAGCTCGGCCCCCTTTGCAGCCAGCGCCTGCGCCACGCCGGTTGCCCAGCCCTTCGAATGGAGCCAGGCATCGTAACCGATCACGGCGCCTTCGGGTGCATTCTCACCCAGCCATCTGGCCGGGCTGGTTTCGGGCACGCCCTGATATTCCCAGTGGTTTGCGTCCACCTGATCGCGCACCTGCAGGGTATAACGGCCGTCGATGAAGATCGCTGCCTTGTCCTGCAGCACGACAGCGGTGCCGGCCGATCCGCCGAAGCCGGTCAGCCATTCCAGCCGCTGGGCATAGGCGCCGACATATTCCGACATGTGCTCGTCCGAGATCGGGATCACGAAACCGTCCAGGCCCCGGCGCTCGAGTTCCTTCCTCAGCGCGACGAGGCGGGCTTCATGGGTCTGCATCAGCATTGCTTGCGGTCCTTTCCGGACCAACATAGGGCTGCATGATGTCTGATACCACTCCCAGCGCGCCGCCGCGCGCCGCCAAGAAACCCCACACCGCCACCCATCACGGGATCGAACTGGCCGACGATTACGGATGGCTGCGCGATCCGGGCTATCCCGAAGTCACCGATCCCGAGGTGCTCGCCCATCTGGAGGCTGAGAATACGTGGTTCGAAGCGCGGATGAAGCCACAGGAAGGGCTGGTCGACAGCCTTTTCAAGGAGATGCGGGCGCGGATCAAGGAAGCGGACAAGTCGGTGCCGCAGAAGGATGGCGAATATCTCTACTGGATCGAGTTCGAGGAAGGGGCGGAATACAAGAAATGGTGGCGCAGGCCGGTCGCCGGTGGGGCGGACGAGTTGATTCTGGACGAGGTCGCGCTGGCTGAAGGCCACGAGTATTTCCGCCTCGGTGCGCTGTCCGTCAGCCAGAATGGCCGGCTTCTGGCCTATTCGGTGGACGATAACGGGTCGGAACGGTTCACCGCACGGGTCAAGGACCTGCAGACCGGAGAGCTGTTTTCCGACACGATCGAGGGTACATTGTCATCGCTGGTCTGGGTCGCGGGGGATACCGGCCTGATCTATTCGCTGGCGAACGAGCAGTGGCGGACGGACAATGCCCGCCTGCACTGGCTGGGTACGCCGATTGAGGAAGACATCGAGCTTTTCCATGAGGATGACGAGGGTTTTCGCGTCGGATCGTCGCTCTCCGCCAACGAGAAATGGGTCATCATTTCGACCAGCGACCACGAAACGAGCGAGGTCAGGATGGTGCCGGCGGACGCGCCCCTGACCGCGCCGATGGTGGTCAAGGAGAGGCGGAAAGGCGTCGAATACGATGTGGACGAGCGTGACGGCACCCTGTTCATCCTCGCCAACGACACGCATGAGAATTTCCGCGCGGCGACGGCTCCGCTTTCCGATCCGGGCGAATGGACCACGCTCATCAAGGGGACCGACGAGTTCTACATCACCGGCTTGGACCTGTTCCGCGACTTCTATGTGGTCGAGGGGCGGCGGGGCGGCCTCGATCAGGTGGAGGTCCGCTATTACGACGATGACCCGGTCAATGCCGGGCGGATCGAGCCCATCGCCTTCCCCGAAGCGAGCTATGTCGCCGGCCTGGCGGATAATCCCGAATGGGCGATGGACACCCTGCGGCTGTCTTATGAAAGCATGGTCAGCCCGCGTTCGGTCTATGACTATCATGTCGCCAGCCAGCATCTCGAACTGCTGAAGGTGCAGGAAATCCCTTCGGGCTACGACGCTACGCTGTATGTGACGGAACGGCTGGAGATCGAGGCGCGCGATGGTACGGCGATCCCCGTCAGCGTGGTCTATCGGCGGGATCGGGAAGGTCCGGGGCCGTTGCATCTCTATGGCTATGGCGCTTACGGCATCTCCATCGAACCGGGCTTCTCCACCACCCGGCTCAGCCTGGTCGACCGGGGTTTCGCCTATGCTATCGCGCATATTCGCGGAGGCGACGATCTGGGGCGCGCCTGGTACAAGGCGGGCAAGCTGGATCAGCGCACCAACACCTTCAACGATTTTGTGGATGCGGCGCACGGCCTGGTCCAGCGCGGCTATACGCTGCCGGGCAGGATCAGCATTTCGGGCGGATCGGCAGGCGGCGAACTGATGGGCGCGGTCGTCAATTCGGACCCGGCATTGTGGGGCGCGGTGGTGGCGCATGTGCCTTTCGTGGATGTGCTGAACACCATGCTGGACGCCACGCTGCCGCTCACTCCGGGCGAATGGCCCGAATGGGGCAACCCGATCGAGGACCAGGCCGCGTTCGAACTGATCCGCTCCTATTCCCCGTATGACCAGGTGGGCGCCCATCCCTATCCGCCACTGCTGGTGACGGCCGGCCTCAACGATCCGCGCGTGACCTATTGGGAGCCGGCCAAGTGGGTTGCCCGCCTGCGCGAGTTGAAGACGGACGATAACGAACTGTTGCTGAAGACCAATATGGGCGCAGGCCATGGCGGCAAGTCGGGCCGGTTCGAAAGCCTGAAGGAAACGGCGGAGGAATTCGCCTTCATCCTGTGGCAACTGGGCGTGGAGAAATAGGCTTCAACCGCTCGTGCCGAGCCTGTCGGAAGCGAAGCTGGCGTGAAGCGCCAATGTGCACGGTTCCGCCAAACCATGGGCAACTGGGGGCGTGTGCTTCCGACAGGCTCAGGATGAGCGGATGTTTTCATCAGGATCATACGATGAGCAATTCCCATACCCTGACCTTCACCGCCGGGCCCGAGCATATCGACATGAACGGCCATGTGAACAACATGGTCTGGCTGCAATGGGTGCAGGATATCGCCACCGCCCATTGGGAAGCTGTCGCTTCGCCCGCGCATCAGGCGGCCTATGTCTGGTTTGTGCTGCGGCACGAGATCGACTATCGCGGCAACATCGTGGAGGGCGATGTCGTGACGGCGCGCACTTTCATTCCCGATCCGCCGCAGGGCGCGCGCTTCGTGCGCTGCGTGGATTTCACGAATGCCGCCGGCAAGGTGCTGGTGCAGGTGCGGTCCACCTGGGCGATGATCGACCGGGTGAGCGGGCGGCCGCTGCGGATCACGCAGGAAGTCGCTGGGCCGTTCCTCGCGGAATAGATTAAGCCGGCAGACGGGGGAGACACGGATGGCCAGCCCGGCTCACCCGCCAGCCACGACCTCAGCCATGTGCGATTCCGGCCGCAACGGCCTGGCGGCGGACATGATCGCTGAATTTCTCACCGCCCGCGCGTTCCGTGCGAACTCCGTTCGCTTTCCAGGGCTTGCAGAGTTTGCAGCCTGACCGCCGATTGCGCGCCCTGCCACGCTTGTGATGCATCTTGGCCTCCATGCCTTGATGCAGTGCATAGCGGAAATGTGCCCGGAAGGCGATGGTCCAGCGGAAGCCGTCAAGCGACCTTGCGGCGTGATCCTGTTCGATGGTCCGCCTTGTGCCGATCCCGGCCGCGGGGGGAGAATACCGTCAGCTTCTCGCCGATCGTGCGATTGCGGCCTGCCTGCTTCGCTTCGTAAAGCAGCTTGTCCGCGCGGGCGTAGACGTCATGGAAGGAACTGCCCGCCATCGTTTCGCTGGTGCCTTCCACCAGCCCCATGCTGGCCGTGACCAGCCTGTCCAGATCGGGTGCCTGTTCAGCGATATGGCGCGGCAGCATTTTCCGGCGTTGCTCAGCCCGTTCACGGGCACGACGTCCGCGCAGCAACAACAGGAATTCCTCGCCACCCAGCCGCATCACCAGAGTATCCTCATCCGGGGCCAGCCCTCGGGCGGTCGCGCGCAGCACTTCATCGCCCACGGCGTGACCGTGCGCATCGTTGACGCTCTTGAAGTGATCGAGGTCCAGCAAGGCAAAGGTGTTGAACCCCTGCGCGCAGAGTTCGTGGAAACGCGGTTCGATGGCCCGGCGATTCAGCAACCCGGTCAGTGGGTCGCGTTCAGCCAGCTTTTCCAGAACCCGCGCTTCCTTCAAGGCATTGTCGCGCTGGTCGCGCAGCGCGATCATCCGGTCGGCAACACCAACCGCGGAAATGACGACTTCGGTTACCAGCGTGATGTAGAGAATTTCGTCCGCAAAGGGCGGCGCGCTGTAAAGCCCGGTTCCGCGCGCGATCCGTTCCACCAGGCACAGGATGATCGGCGACCAGGCGGCGATCTGGAATTTCACCGCGCGGCTGTTGCGCCGCAGCGCCTGGGTCATCGCGGCGATCTGCGCGACGAGCGCGGGCAGGAAGCCCAGATAGAAATACTGGTGTGAAGTGTATTCCAGGAAGGGCGGGTGCAGCGTGATGACGCCGGGCCCCGCCAGCACGATCGCACTCGACAGCAGCAGGCCCTTGCGCACCATCGGGCTGAGCTTGCCCGGCTCCATGAACCCGGCGGTGAAGGCCCCGGCCGAGGCGACGGCGATAACTGCGGTGATGCCGCTCAACTTCGCAAGTATCACCACGTCGAGATCGACGAACAGTATGATCAGGCCCGTGAAGCAGACCATGTGTCCTAGCATGCCCACGACCATGCCCGCATGCCACAAGACGAATCGTTGCCGCAGCACATAGAACAGCGCGACATCGAAGATCAGCGGCGCAAGCAGCAGCCCCACGGCCATGCCGACCACAGCCAGCAGCGCTATGGGCCACTCGCCGGCCTGCGGATCGGCGGAAAGATAGGCTTCCGACAGGATCGCCGCATTCCACGGCTTGATGACGCGAACGACCACGGCCACCGTATCGTCGGTGACGGGCGGCAGCGGCGCCGAAAAGGTCGCGCCGCCGGCCTTGGGCGACACATCTTCGGGATCATGGCCGATGGCATGCACGGTCCCGTCGGCCATGATCCCGAAGATGCTGATCTTGTCGAACTTGGTCGCGCGGGTGATCAGGACCCTGGGCGGAGCCCGGTCTTGCCAGCCTGTCGCATCGAAACGCAGCCAGGCGGCCGGTTGCCGGCCCCGCCAGTGCATGGAACCGCAGTTCCAGTTGGCGGGATCGGCGGCCAGCTCTGAATAGGTCGTGTCCAGATCGCTGAAGGCGTGGCAGGTGGGTTTTAGTGGTTCCGCCAGGGCAGGCCCCGCCAGCGCCGGCAGCGCAAGGCACAACAGTATGAGAACCACGCACCAAGCGAGCAAGCGTCTGATCTGTGGCGAACCCATACCCCGGGCCGTAACCCGGAGAAGTTGCCTTGCCGTTAAGTGTCAGGGCTGTTCGGTAAAGAGATTGAGATCGATCGATTCCCCAACCGCCTGCAGCCCGGCATCGCTGCCATGCAGGAAATCGCCCATGTGATAGCCATCCCGCATGGTGGCTGCATCGGCCGGGTCGGCGAAGGCAAGGTCGAGCCGCGTCACCGCATCGAAGGTTCCGCTGCCGATGATCCATTCATTGATCGCCTGCCGCGCCGCTTCGCCTTCTTCCGACCAATAGGCCGCGCCCTTGTAGGGGCCGATGGGCGATCCGATCACCTTGATTCCCCTGGCATGCGCCCGTTCCACCAATTGGCGATAGCCGGCGATCATCTGTTCGACGGTGATCTGCGGCTGGTCCAGCCCCGGCAATTGCGGCTGGTTCGGTCCACGCGTGCCGAAGCGGTTGCCGATATCGTTCACCCCTTCGAAGACGATCAGATATTTCACGTTGGGCAGGCTCAGCACGTCCTCGTCGAAGCGGGCCAGCGCAGCCTCGCCCATGCCGGGGCTCAACACGCGATTGCCGCTGATGGCGGCATTCGCCACAGCCCAGTTCCGACCTGCTTCCTGCAGGCGGTTCGCCAGGATGTCCGGCCAGCGGCGGTTGGCGCCGGAGGTCGATCCGGCACCGTCCGTGATCGAATCCCCGAAGGTGACGATAGTGCCCAGTGCCTCGGGCGAATCGACTTCCACCACGGAAAGGAATGCCCGGAAGGTGGCGGTGGATGCCGGGGTGAACGGCTTGCCGACATGGTTGCCCGGGGGAGAGATCGCCAACTCGTCCAGCCCGGTAAGATGGCAGGTGCAGGGGCCGGTGGCCGTGGGCAGGTGGAATTCCACCTTGATGCGGGAAAGGTCGGGCAGCGCCAGGTCCACGCTGTCGCTCACAAACGGTGCGCCGCGCGGGATCACCGCGCCTTCGCTGCCGCCGAAGGTCAGGCTGCGCGACGTGCCGTCGATCTCCTTGCCGGCATCGTCGATCCGCACGATGCGCGCCGCGCCGATTTCCAGCGGGGCGGGGCCATAGCGGTTGGTGAAGCGGATGCGCAGCCGTTCCCCCCCTTCCGTGATGCGGATCGTCTGGGCAAGCGTGACATCCTCGAAGGACGGGGCTGCCAGCGGCCCTTCCGCCGCCACCGGGGCGTGGGGCGATGCTGTCCAGCTCGCCACCCATTTGGCCTGGGCGGGCGCGGCCATGCCCAGCCCTGCCAGTGCGATCGTTGCCGCCATGGCCCTTGCGGTGAAGCGCATCCCCTGTCTCCCTCATTTTTCATGCCCGCTGCCGGGGGCGTATCATTCCGGCGCGCACAGTTCCGCTTTGGCAGGGCCTTGGCAAGCCCGGATGCGTCAGGAAGCGTTTGCGGGGGCCAGGTCGATCTCGCGAAGCGCGGATGCGATGGCGGTTTCGGCACGCGTCCCGATATATTCGGAAGGAAGGAGATCCAGCCCTTCCGTCACCCGGCCGATGCGAGCATAAATGCCATCCCGCAGGGGCCCGTATGCTTCGCCCCGGCCGTCATTCCCGGGCGCGAACAGCAGGTGGATGCGGGCCTGTTCGCGATAGAAGCGGCGCCATGATCCGGATTGGCCCGCCATCAAGGCGCTGACGACGGCCCGTCCGCCCGCCTGCAATGCCGCGAGGCGACGTTCGCCTTCGGGGCGGTGCGCGGCATTGGCATAGGTGGCGGTGAAGGCCCGGTCGAACGTGCGGGCCATGCCGTTGGGGTTGGGCAGCTTGCGGCGGGTGCCGGGTGTTTCCAGCGCGGCTTCCTTGCTGACTACCAAGGCATAGGCCACGGCCGTGGCCTCGATCAGCAGGAGCGAAACGGCGCCGTCGCGGGGCGTAAGCTTGCTGTCTTCCTCCACGCCGGCATAGGCCCCGGCCCGGTCCTGCAGGAAATGGAACACTTCATGCGCGACGATGGCGGATGTTGCGCCCTTTTCGGGCACCACGATGCGGCGGACATCGCGCTGATAGACGGCCAGGGCGCCGCCGGGCAGCCGCCGGGCCCTGCACACGCGCACGCCTTCGGTCATGCCGGTGATGGCGCTGATGACGGGCGCTCCGCTGATCGGCTGGCGCGCCAGCTCGGCAAAGGTTGCGCGCAGGCTGGCAAAGAGGGGGTTCTCGTCGTGCAGCAGTTCGGCCGCCGGGATACAGGCGGATGCCGCGATGGGCTGGTTGCCGGGGTGGGTAACGGGTTTGGCAGCCTGCGGCGCGCTCAGGGCGATCAGTGCGACCGGCGGGGCGAGCGCGATCAGCGCCAGTTGCGGCAGCCTCAGTCTCAGCCTTCCCGGCTTTCGCCTGCCTGCCTGGCCAAGGCGATCCGGCAGGCCTGGATCAGAGCGGGTTTCCATCACGATCGCGATAGATTTCCCGCCGGCCGACATGGTTCGCCGGACCGACCAGCCCTTCGCCCTCCATCCGCTCGATCCATTTGGCGGCAGTGTTGTAGCCCACGCCCATCTGGCGCTGCAGCCACGATCCCGATGCCTTCTGGTTTTCGATCACGACCTGGCAGGCCTGCCGGTACTTGCGCTCTTCCGGATTGTCGGAAGCGGTGAAATCGTCCTCGAAGCCGAAGCCGGTGTCCTCGCTTTCTTCGGTGACGGCGTCGACATATTCGGGCTTGCCCTGCTTGCGCCAGTGCTCTGCAATAGCCTCCACCTCCTCGTCGGACACGAAAGGACCATGGACACGGGTCAGTGCGCCGCTGGACGGCTTGTAGAGCATGTCGCCCTTGCCCAGCAGCTGCTCCGCGCCCTGTTCGCCCAGGATGGTGCGGCTGTCGATCCGGCTGGTCACATGGAAGCTGACGCGGGTCGGCAGGTTGGCCTTGATGACGCCGGTGATAACGTCGACCGAAGGGCGCTGCGTCGCCATGATCAGGTGGATGCCCGCCGCGCGGCTCTTCTGCGAAAGGCGCTGGATCAGGACTTCGATTTCCTTGCCGACAGTGACCATGAGGTCGGCCAGTTCGTCCACGATCAACACGATCTGGGGCAGCGCCTCGTAATCGAGCTGTTCTTCCTCGAACAGTTCCTCACCCGTTTCGGGGTCGAAGCCGATCTGAACGCGGCGGCCCAGCGGCTTGCCCTTGGCCGCGGCCGTGGCGATCCTCTCGTTGAAACCGATGAGGTTGCGCGCGCCGATGGAGGACATCATGCGATAGCGCCGTTCCATTTCCTCGACCGCCCATTTCAGCGCGCGGACCGATTTGTGCGGCTCCGTCACCACGGGGGAAAGGAGGTGTGGAATATCGTCATAGCTCTTGAGTTCCAGCACCTTGGGATCGATCAGGATCATGCGCAATTCGTGCGGGGTGAAGCGATAGAGCAGCGACAGAAGGATGCAGTTCAGCCCCACGGACTTGCCTGAGCCGGTCGTGCCGGCCACCAGCAGGTGAGGCATGGCGGCCAGGTCCGCCACGATGGGTTCGCCGGCGATGTCCTTGCCCAGGATGATCGGCAGCATGCCCTTGTGTCCGGCGAAGGCTTCGGATGCGGCCAGTTCCTTCAGCGCCACGGTCTGCCGGTCGGCATTGGGCAATTCGATGCCCATCACGGTCTTGCCGGGGATGGAGGAGACGCGCGCGCTAATCGCGCTCATGTTCCGGGCGATGTCTTCCGCCAGGCCTACGACGCGGCTGGCCTTGATGCCGGCGGCCGGTTCCAGCTCGTACATGGTGACGACAGGGCCCGTGCGGACCGCGGTGATCTCGCCCTTCACGTTGAAATCGTCGAGCACGTTCTCAAGCAGGCGGGCATTGCGCTCCAGCGCCAGCTTGTCGACCTTGGGCGCATTGTTCGCGGGCGGGTCTTCCAGCAGGTCGAGGCTGGGCAGTTCGAACTGGTCGAACAGGTCCTTCTGCCGCGCGCGGCCTTCCAGCCTGGCGGGCTTTGCCGGGGATGACGGATCGGCAATCTCCGGCGGACGGCGCGAAGGACTGTCCGCTTGCGGAGCGGGGCGCGGTTCCGTGCGTGACTTTTCCTGCCTGCGCCCGAAAGGCAGCGAATCGGCGGTGGGCAGGCTGGGTTTGCGCTTCAGCACGCCAGGCAGGGTCAGCAACTGCACCCAGTCGATCGCGAACACCCTGCCGGCCAGGAACGCGCCGCCGATCAGGAAAGTCAGCCAGAAGCCGCCGATCGTCCAGAAGCGCGCGGCTTCCGGCAGGCGGCTGGCCAGGGCCATGATAGCCCCTTCGCCGAGGAGGCCGGTAATGCCGCCGGGCGATGCCGGCAAATCCCAGCCCTGCGTATCGGTGGAAAGCGAGAACACGGTGGAGAGCAGCGCCATCGCGAACACGAGCACGGCCACAGTGCGCCACCAGCGCATGCCGTGCGGCGTTTCCTCGTCATCGGCGTCGCGCCACAGCTTGCGCGCAAAGGCATAGAGCAGGGGCAACAGCAGCACGCCGCTGAACCCGAACAGGAACAGCGCCCGCTCCGCCGCCCAGGCCCCGCCGCGGCCCATCCAATTGGACACGGTGCCTCCCGCCGCGGTCGATGCCGAAGGGTCGGTCTGGCTGTAGCTGGCGAGCGAAAGCGCGAAGAACAGCATCGCCCCGAACAGGACGACAGCACCCGTCAGCTGCACCGCGCGGCGCAGCGAGCGCCGGAATGCGGCGCGCCAATCCGTCTGCGGCGCCTTTGCAATTGCGCGGCTTGCCATGCCAGTTCCCCTTGTGCGGTCAGGCCGCAGAATCGCAGAGGCGGGACTCGCCGTCAAGAATCCGCGTGTTTCGCCGCTTTTTCAGGAAAGACCGTCGATTGCCGCCCAGGCGCGCCATTGCAGGCGGCGGGCGTGGCGTGGTGTCATTCCGCCCAATGCGATCACCGGCATGGCGGCATGGCCGGCGATCAGGCGGAAGCGCAAGGGCCCCAGTGCCCTGGCCTCGGGATGCGACCGTGTAGGGAAGGCCGGGGAAAGCAGCACGGCGTCAGCCCCCGTCCGGTTCGCCTGTGCGATTTCCCGCAGGGAGTGGGCCGTGGCGATCCGCAAGACGCCCCGCCGCCGGGTCAGCGCCAGCGGCGCGGCATAAGCACCCTGCGCGCGCCATTCCAGCGCCGTCTGCGCGCTGTCGGCCAGGATCACGGCTATGCTGCGGCTGTTTGCGATGCGCGCCAGAGTCCTGAAGCGGGCAAGCCTGCCAGCCGGCGGCAAGTGATAATGCCGATAGATCAGCGCCGATCCACGCGGCAGCCGCCGCAGCGCCGCTTCCAGCACGCCGTCGTTTCGTTCGTCGGAAACGAGCCAAAGCTCCGGCAGGGTCTGGCGCATGTGCATCCGCACGCTATAGCGGCGCGCCATGGAAAGTGTAGCAACTCCGCTGGAAGAGATCCGGACCGGCATCGCGCAGGCCGCGCAGATTGCCGGGCGCAAGTCCGCCGATATCGCGCTGGTTGCGATCAGCAAGACGCACCCGGCCGAAAGAATCATCCCTCTGCTTGATGCAGGCCATCGTATCTTTGGCGAAAACCGGGTGCAGGAGGCGCAGGATAAATGGCCTGCGCTCAAGGATCGTTATCCGGACGTGGAGTTGCATCTCGTGGGCCAACTCCAGTCGAACAAGGCGGAGGATGCGGTCGCGCTGTTCGATTGCATCCATTCGCTCGACCGGCTGAGCCTCGCCGGCGCATTGGCCAGGGCGATGGACAAGGCCGGGCGCCGTGTGCCCTGTTTCGTGCAGGTCAATATCGGTGCGGAAGACCAGAAGGGTGGCTGTCCGATTGCCGGCCTGCCGGCCTTGCTGGCGGAAGTCCGCGCGGCCGATCTGCATCTGGAAGGGCTGATGTGCGTCCCCCCGTTTGGCATCGAGGCCGCGCCGTTCTTCGCGTTTCTGGCGAAGCTGGCTGACGACAACGGCTTGTCCGGCCTCAGCATGGGGATGAGCGACGATTACCCGACCGCCATCATGCTGGGCGCCACCCATATCCGCATCGGCAGCGCATTGTTCGGGAATCGCGGCTGATCGCCCGGCGACTCGGCTCGACAATGCTGTGCCGGGGCGTGTCTTGCTGTCAGCCGGTCAGGTCATTGCCTTCTCGGCCGCGTGGGTTTCCTCGCTCGCGGCAGTCAGCAGCGCATCCTCGACCGCCTGCAGCCGGTCGGCCGAGGTGATCTTCTCGCCCAGCAGGTCGGTGACGTAGAACGTATCCGCCGCCCGCTCGCCATAGTTGGTGATGTGGGCGGAATTGACCATCAGGCGATTCTCGAACAGCGCGCGGGCCAGCCGGTTCAACAGGGCCGGGCGGTCGCGGGCATGCACTTCGATCACGGTGAAGCGATTGGACGCCTTGTTGTCGATGAATACGCGCGGACGCACTTCGAAGCTGGCGGCGCGGGCGTGGGTCAGCGGGCGCTTGGCCAGCTGCGGAACCAGTTCGATCCGGTTCGCAAGCGAATCCTCGATCGAGGATTTCAACCGATCGAGCTGCACTTCCTCGCGGAACGGGCGGCCATGCGGGTCCTGCACGACGAAATTGTCGACCGCCTTGCCCACTCGCGTGGTGTGGATGCGCGCGTCGATGATGTTGCCGCCGGCCAGGTTGATGGCGCCGGCGATGCGATAGAACAGGCCCGGATGGTCGTCGCCGATCACAGTCACCAGGGTGGCTCCGCGCGCGGCATAATATTCGCAATGGATGGACAGCCGGTGCTGCAGATCCTTCGCCGCCGCATAATGCACCAGGTTCAGGGCGATGATGTCCTCCGGCTCCGCGATCCAGTAGGAATCGTCGAAGCGGTCATCCAGTTCGTTGATGACGGAGGCCTTGTCACCCAGCAGGGCGGCCACGGCCTTGCGTTTTTCCGCCACGCGCTCCTTGCGGCCATAGGCCATGTGGCCCAGCCGCAAGCCTTCCTCGGCAGCCGAATATAGCTGCGTCAGCAATTGCCGCTTCCAGCTGTTCCAGATGCCGGGGCCGACCGCGCGGATGTCCACGATGGTCAACAGCGTCAGCAGCCGCAACCGCTCGATGCTCTGCACCTGGGCCACGAAGTCGCCGATCGCCTTGGGGTCCGAAAGGTCGCGCTTGAAGGCGGTGGCGCTCATCAGCAGGTGATAGCGCACCAGCCAGGCCACCAGTTCGGTCTCGCCCTCGTCCAGCCCCAGCCGGGGGCACAGCTTCATCGCCACTTCCGCGCCCAGCACCGAATGGTCGCCGCCGCGCCCCTTGGCGATGTCGTGCAGCAGGACAGAGACGTAGAGCGCGTTGCGGAAGGATGTCTGCGGCAACAGTTCGGTCGCCAGCGGGTGGTCCGCCTTCAACTCGCCCCGCTCGATCTGCGCGAGCAGGCCGATCGCGCGGATCGTATGTTCGTCCACCGTATAGTGGTGATACATGTCGAACTGCATCTGCGCATTAACGCGCGCAAAGTCCGGCACGAAACGACCGAATACGCCGGCCTCGTTCATCCACCGCAGAACCGCTTCGGGATCGCGGCGTCCCGACAGCACCTTCAGGAACAGCGAATTGGCGCGCGGATCGTTGCGAACGGCTTCCTTGATCAACGAGGCATCGCGGCTGGCCATGCGCATTGTCTCGGGATGGATTTCGAAGCCATCCTCCTCGGCAATCTGGAAGATCTCGATCAGGCGAACGGGGTCTTCGCGGAACCAGTCATCGCCCGGCGCGGCGATGCGCCCGCCGAACAGCTGGTAGCCCTTGAAGCGGCGGGGCCGGGCGCGGAAGCCCGCCAGCAGGCCGCGGGGCGATTTCTTCGCGAACTGTTCGTCCAGTTGAGCCAGGAAGATTCCCGAAAGGCTGCCGACGCGCTTCGCCTGCAGGAAATAATACTGCATGAAGCGCTCGACCGCGCTCTTGCCCGGGCGGTCGGCGAACTGCATCCGCCGCGCGACTTCGCGCTGGAGATCGAAAGTCAGCCGGTCTTCAGCCCGGCCGGTGATGGTGTGCAGGTGGCTGCGCACCGCCAGAAGAAAATCCTCGGCCCGGCGGAACGCGCGATATTCGGTGCGAGTGAACAGGCCCACTTCGACCAGTTCGGCCGTGGTCTTCACCTTGTGAATGTACTTGCCGATCCAGAACAGGGTCTGCAGGTCGCGCAGGCCGCCCTTGCCCTCTTTCACATTGGGTTCGACGACATAGCGGCTGTCGCCCAGCCGCTTGTGCCGTTCATTCCGTTCGGCCAGCTTCTCGGTGACGAATTGTCTTTCTGTCCCCGCCACGACATCCGAGAAGAACCGGCGCCCGGCTTCTTCATACAGGTCGTTGTCGCCCCACAGGTAACGCCCTTCGAGCATCGCGGTGCGGATGGTCAGGTCGCTCTTGGCCATGCGGACCATCTCGTCGACCGAGCGGCTGGAATGGCCCACCTTCAGGGCGAGATCCCACATCAGATAGAGCATCGCCTCGATCACCTGCTCGCACCAGGCGGTCTGCTTGCCGGGGGTAAGGAAAGCGATGTCGACATCCGAATGGGGTGCCATCTCGGCGCGTCCGTAACCGCCCACCGCCATGATCGCGAGCCGTTCGCCAGACGTGCGGTTGCTGACGGGATAGAGGTCCGCAACCACATGATCGTGCATCACGCGCACGATCTGGTCGATCAGGAAGGCGTGCGCGGCCGTGATCTCGTGCCCGGCAGAAGGCTTCTCGGCCAGCCGGCGGGCCAGCTCTTCCCGCCCGTCGTTCAAGGCCGTGCGCAGCAGCTCCACGATGCGCGGGCGCGCCTTGGCGACGCCGGTCTCGGCCACGGCCGCGGCGATCTCGCTGGCGAGGCGGCGGCGATCGAGCACCGCGCGCTGGTTGGGAATCCTGTTTGCGCTCACACTCCCTCAAATAGGGCGGTATATTTTTCGCGCAACGCGCGCTTGTCCACTTTCTCCGTCCCAAGCCGCGGCAGGCTGTCTTCCGAGCGCCACAGGAAGGCGGGGATCTTGTAGGGCGCCAGTGTTTCGGACAGGAATTCGCGCAGGTCGTCTTCGGAAAGAGCGTGTCCCGCGCGCGGCAGCCAGACGGCAGCGGGTGTTTCGCCCAGCCGGGTATCGGGGACGCCGAAGACGGAACATTCCGCAATGCCGGGATGGGCGTAGATCGCTTCCTCCACCTCGATGCAGGAGATGTTCTCGCCTCCGCGAATGATGATGTCCTTCTTGCGATCGACGATGAAGAGATAGCCGTCTTCGTCCAGATAGCCGAGATCGCCGGTCAGAAAGTACCCGTCATCGCGCAAGGAAGCACGGGTGTCTCTGGGGTTTTCCCAGTAATACAAGAAGTTGCAAATCGATCGGATGGCGACTTCGCCGACTTCGCCCTGGGGGAGCTTTGCCCCGTCCGGGCCGAATATCGCGAGGTCCGCCAGCGGCAGGCTCGCCGCGCCGGTGCTGCCTGGCTTGGCCAGGTAATTCTCGTTGAAATTGCCGCAGCCCACCGCGTTCGTTTCGGTGAGGCCATAGCCGAGGATGGGATAGCCCCCCGGAAAGCGTTCGCGTAGGCGCTGCACATGGTCGATCGGGCGCGGCGCGCCGCCGGCCGCGAAAGTGCGGCAGGTGGAAAGGTCGAACTCCCCGGCGCGCGGATGGTCGGCCATCTCGATGCTCATCAGCGGGACGCCGATGAAATAGGTGATCCTCTCGCGTTCGATCAGCTCCATCGCATCGACCGGATCCCATTTCGGCAGGATCACCAGCTTGCGCCCCAGCGCGAAGCTCTGCAGCATCAGCGGGATTTCGCCCGTCACGTGGAACAGCGGCACGCAGACGAGCGAGGCTGGCGGATCCACGGGCGCTTCGCCGGCCTGCGCCATGTGGCCATAGACCATCAGGGTCTGGGCGGCGAAGTTCATGGTCGCCTGCATGACTCCGCGATGATCCGATACGGCGCCCTTGGCCGTTCCGGTCGATCCGGAAGTGAACAGCAAGGTCGCCAGGTCGTCGGGCCCCAGCACGGGCAGCGGCGTTTCCGCCCCGCCGCCCCGTTCCAGCAGCGCGGCCAGCCCCTCTAGCGGTGCGCTGCCATGGGTTACGGTGACGATGCGGGCGCGGCTCTTCCGGTAATCGAGGCGGGCCGCGCGTTGCGGATCGGCCAGCACGATGTGGCATCCGGCAAGGTCGACCGCGTCCCACAATTCCTCGCCCGTGGCCCAGCCATTGAGCAGGGTAGCGCAGCCCCCGGCCATCAGCACGGCCATGTAGGCTACCACCCAGTTGGCGGAATTGCGCGCGGCGATGCCCACCCGGTCGCCCTGCCGCACCCCGTGCCCGTCCACCAGTCCTCCCGCCAGGGCGCGCGCCGCGGCCCACGTTTCGGCAAAGCTCAGGCGGATGTCGCCATCCACCAGGAAGGGCTTGTCGCCATGTTCGGCGCAGTAATGGGCGAAGTAGAATGGCAGCGACGGAGGCGCCATCCGGTAGAGCGGCAATTTCGTGCCGAATCGTTCGATCGTGGCAAGTTCGAAGGGCGAGCCGGGCACAAGCCTGGCCTCCAGGTGTTGCCTCAGGCTGTGGTCCAGCTCGCTCGGCATAGGCTCTCTCTCCTATGACGCCTTATAGTATCGTGCAGTCCGCCTGCTCGCCGCTACGGGCCGAGATGCTTCTTTCGCACCGCCGCCCGCTGTGCCACAAGCGCCCGCGTTCCTGGCGCCTCTCAGCCAATAGTAAGGGGATCAACAAGTGCTGTCACTATTGGCCGAAACCGCCGCCACCGGCCCGATTTTCTGGGAGGATCTGGGGTTGAGGCCGGGGATCGACCTGGGTTTCTTCACCCTGCGCTACTACTCTCTGGCCTATATCATCGGCATCGCCTTCGGCTTCTGGCACATGCTCAAGATGATCAAGTCGCCCGGCGCGCCGCTGGCGCAGCGCCATGCCGAAGACCTGTTCTTCTATTGCACGCTGGGCATCATCCTGGGCGGAAGGCTGGGTTACGCCACTTTCTACCGCCCCGACCTGTGGCTTGAGCCGCTGGAGTTGCTGAAGCTGTGGGAAGGCGGGATGAGCTTCCATGGCGGCATGATCGGCGTACTCGTTGCCATTGCCTGGGTCTGCTATCGCGGGGGCCTGCCCTTCCTGCGGGTAAGCGATTATATCGCGGTGAACGTGCCGGTGGGCATGATGCTGGGCCGCTTGGCCAATTTCAACAATGGTGAGCTATGGGGCCGCCCGACCGACGTGGCATGGGCGATGGTGTTTCCGGGCGGCGGCGCTCTGGCGCGGCATCCTTCCCAGCTCTACGAAGCCGTGCTGGAAGGCGCGCTGTTGGTGGTCATCCTGATGCTGTTGTTCTGGAAAACGAACGCGCGTTTTCGCCCCGGCTTGCTGGTGGGCGTGTTCACGGCCGGGATCGCTGCTGGGCGCTTCATCGTGGAATTCTACCGCGAACCCGATGCGCACCTGATGGAATTCGCCGCGCGGACCGGCCTTTCGATGGGCCAGTGGCTCACCATCCCGCTGATCCTGATCGGGCTGCTTCTGGTGGTGCGCGCCCTCACCCGACCTCCGTTGGCGACAGGTGCGGGCAATCCTGCATGACCGCGCGCCGGGATGGTGATCTGGCCGCCAGTTTCAGGCGGCTGATCGCCGCCACCGGCCCGATCACGCTGGCGCAATATATGGGCGAGGCGAATGCCCGCTATTATGCCTCGCGCGATCCGCTCGGGGCGGCGGGGGATTTCATCACCGCGCCCGAGATAAGCCAGATGTTCGGCGAGTTGATCGGGTTGTGGCTGGCCGATATCTGGCATCGCACGGGTCAGCCGGGGCCGGTGCATTATGTGGAGCTTGGCCCCGGACGGGGGACGCTGGCAAGCGATGCCCTGCGCGCGATGAAGCAGGCCGGGCTGACGCCCGATATCCATCTGGTCGAAGGGTCGGACAGCCTGCGCCATGAACAGGACAAGGCGGTGCCCGGCGCCGTCTGGCATCATGATCTGTCCACGGTGCCAATGGACGGGCCGATCCTGCTGGTCGCGAACGAATTCCTCGATGCGCTTCCCATCCGGCAACTGTTCAGAGGCGCTAATGGGTGGCGGGAACTGATGATCGTGCCCGATGGAGCGGGCTTTGCCTGCGTTCCCGGAGATTTGCCGATGGATGCCGCGCTGCCGGGCAACCTGCGCGATGCGGAGGAAGGCACGCTGGTGGAGACTTGCCCCGCAGCCGCATCGATCGTGCGCGAAGTGGCCGGCAGGCTGGCGGGGCAAGGCGGGGCCGCGTTGTTCATCGACTATGGGCACGACGAGCCGCGCACCGGCTCAACCCTGCAGGCCGTGCGCGCCCATCGCAAGGTCGATCCTTTCGTCGATCCGGGCGAGGCGGACCTCACCGCCCATGTGGATTTCTCGGCGCTGGCACCGATAGCCACCGCCCAGGGCGCGAAATGGCTGGGCACGATCGGCCAGGGGGCTTTCCTGCAAGCGCTGGGCATCGGCGCGCGCGCCGACATGCTTGCCCGATCCTCCTCCGGCCAGGGGCAGGCCGTGCAGATTGCGATGGAACGGCTGGTGGCGGGCGATCAGATGGGCACCCTGTTCAAGGTGATGGGCCTCGCCGCGCCGGGCTGGCCGGATGGTGCGGGCTTTTAGCCGCACGCGGCGCTTGCTATGCCTCCACTTGAGAGGAGGCCCGCCATGAGAGCGACCCCGGATTTCGATTTCGCGCTGGGTGAAAATGCGGCGATGATCCGCGAGAGCGTGGCGCGCTTTGCGGATGAACGCATTGCCCCGCTGGCCGAAAGGATCGACCGGGAGGACTGGTTCCCTCGCGACCTCTGGCCGCAAATGGGCGAGCTGGGCCTGCACGGCATTACCGTTGCGGAAGAATATGGCGGGCTCGGACTCGGCTATCTGGAGCATGTGATTGCGGTCGAGGAAGTCAGCCGCGCCAGTGCTTCGATCGGGCTTTCCTATGGCGCGCATTCGAACCTGTGCATCAACCAGATCCACCGCTGGGGCTGCCCTGAACAGAAGGCGGAGCACCTGCCCAGGTTGATCAGCGGCGAGCATGTCGGTGCGCTGGCGATGAGCGAGGCGGGTGCCGGTTCCGATGTCGTTTCGATGAAGCTGCGGGCCGAGCAGGTCGATGGCGGATGGCGGCTGAACGGCACCAAGTTCTGGATCACCAATGGCAGCCATGCCGATGTGCTGGTGGTCTATGCGCGGACCGATGCCGAAGTCGGCAGCAGAGGCATCACCGCCTTCCTGATCGAGAAGGACATGCCGGGTTTCACCATCGGGCAGAAGATCGGGAAGATGGGGATGCGCGGGAGCCCCACATCCGAACTCGTGTTCACCGATTGCGTTGTTCCGCAAGAGAACGTGCTGGGTCCGGTGAATGGCGGCGTGGGCGTGCTCATGAGCGGGCTGGATTATGAGCGAGCAGTGCTGGCTGGCGTACAACTGGGCATCATGCAGGCCTGTCTCGATACAGTGATTCCCTATCTGCGTGAACGACGGCAATTCGGGAAACCGATCGGAAGTTTCCAGCTGATGCAGGCCAAGCTGGCGGATATGTATGTGGCCCTGCAATCCGCGCGTGCCTATGCCTATGCGGTCGCGCGCGCCTGCGATGCGGGGCAGACGACCCGCTTCGACGCCGCCGGTGCGATCCTGCTGGCGAGCGAGAACGCCTTCCGCGTCGCCGGGGAGGCGGTGCAGGCGCTGGGCGGGGCGGGCTACACAACCGATTGGCCGGTCGAGCGTTATCTACGTGATGCGAAACTGCTCGATATCGGCGCCGGCACGAATGAGATCCGGCGGATGTTGATCGGGCGAGAACTGATCGGAGCGATATGAGCGAAGGCCTGCTGGATACGCTGCAATATTACGGCGCGGGGGCGGCCACGATCGCCGCGCTGATCGTTTCCCTCAATCTTGGACGGCGCTGGACCGGCTGGGCCTTCGTGATCTTCGTCACCTCCTCCATCGCGCTGATCGCCTGGGGTTTCATCAATGACGAAGGCGAAGGGATCGGGGTGCAGAACGTGGCGCTGCTGGGGATCAACCTCGTCGGCGTCTATCGTTACCTCATCGCCAGAAGCATGCCGGGTACGGAGTAACCTTCCATGTTGCCTTTCCGGGCCAAACCCTTCGATAAGCAGGGCTGGCAATACAGGAGATACGGCGCATGGCTGCAGATGACGTAACCAGGAGACAGCGCGGTTTCCTTGGTTGGGTCGAACGGGCGGGCAACCTGTTGCCCGAACCGACGATGATCTTCGTCTATCTGATCCTGGCGCTGATGGCCTTGTCCGCCATCGGCGATGTACTGGGCTGGCAGGCGCAGCTCAGCTTCCCGGGCGAGCAAGCGCCCGAGGGGGCTACGCTGGATGGCGGCGTCCTGACCTATTCGGCGACCAGCCTGTTCTCGTCGGAGAATATCGGCAGGCTGCTGACGGAAATGCCCCGCACGATGAGCGGCTTTGCCCCCCTGGGCCTGATCCTGGTGATCATGTTGGGCGCGGCGGTGGCGGAGCGGTCCGGCCTGTTTGCCGCGTTGATCCGCGCGTCGCTGCGCAATGCGCCGCGTTCGGTGCTGACGCCAATCGTCGCGATCATCGGCATGGTTTCCCACCACGCATCGGACGCTGCCTATGTCGTGTTCATTCCGCTTGCGGCGATCGTCTATGCTTCGGCCGGGCGGCATCCGCTGGCGGGGCTCGCCGCGGCCTTTGCTGCCGTCTCGGGTGGCTATGCGGGCAATATCACGCCGGGACAGATCGATGTGCTGCTGTTCGGCTTCACACAGGAAGCGGCGCGCATCGTGGAGCCGGGCTGGATGATGAACCCGGCTGGGAACTGGTGGTTCATCCTGGGCATCGTGATCCTGTTCACCCCGGCGGTCTGGTTCATTACCGACAAGGTGGTGGAGCCGCGCCTGGGCAAATGGGGGGGCGAGGTCGACGATGAAACCCGGGCGGAGCTTGAGCGGCAGGAACTCGATCCGGCGGAGCGGAGCGGTCTGCGCCGGGCCGGTCTGGCGGCGCTGGCCGTGGTGGGCCTGTACCTGTTTCTCACGCTGACGCCCGGTTATACGCCGCTGATAAACCAGGCTGCGGAGGGAACCGCGCGGCTGCAACCGCTCTATTCCGCCTTGATCGCGGGGTTCTTCCTGTTGTTCGTGGGCTGCGGGATCGCCTACGGTTCGGCAACCGGCAGCGTGAAATCCTATCGCGATGTCACGCAGATGATGCAGGATGGCATCCGCGCCATCGCGCCATATATCGTATTCGTTTTCTTCGCCGCGCATTTCGTGGCGATGTTCAACTGGTCGCGCCTGGGGCCGATCATCGCGATCAACGGGGCCGAGGCGCTTCAGGCGCTTTCCCTGCCCCCGGCACTGTTGCTGATCAGCGTGCTGCTGCTGTCATCCTTCCTCGACCTGTTCATCGGTTCGGCCAGCGCCAAGTGGAGCGCGCTGGCGCCGGTGGTGGTGCCGATGTTCATGCTGCTGGGCATCAGCCCGGAAATGACCACGGCAGCTTATCGCATGGGGGACAGCTATACGAACATCATGACCCCGCTGATGAGCTATTTCCCGCTGATCCTGGCTTTCGGGCGGCGCTGGGAAGGATCGTTCGGCGTCGGCTCGCTGCTGGCGCTGATGCTGCCTTATGCGCTCACCTTCATGGTCATCGGTATTGCGATGGTGATCGGCTGGGTCAGCCTGGACCTGCCGCTGGGGCCGGGCGCACAGGTGTTCTACCAGGCACCGGTGGAGACGATGCGGTGACTGCGCCTGTCCTCTCCTCCGCGCTGGATCGCGGGAGCGGGGAGGCACAGGCGCGGGCCGCGCATAATCGCGCGCTGGCGGAAGAGTTGCGCGGGCGGGTGGCCCAGGCCGCGCTGGGCGGCAGCGAAGCGAGCCGCGAACGCCACGCCGCCCGCGGGAAGCTTCTGCCGCGCGAGCGGGTCGAACGCTTGCTCGATCCCGGCTCGCCCTTCCTGGAGATCGGGCAGCTCGCGGCAAACGGGCTTTATGATGACGAAGTGCCCGGCGCCGGGCTGATCGTTGGCATCGGGCGGGTTTCGGGCCGCCAGTGCATGATCCTGGCCAATGACGCGACGGTTAAGGGCGGCACCTATTATCCGCTGACCGTGAAGAAGCATCTGCGCGCGCAGGAGATTGCACAGGCCAACCGGCTGCCCTGCCTCTATCTCGTCGACAGTGGCGGGGCCAACCTGCCGCATCAGGCCGAAGTCTTCCCCGACCGGGAGCACTTCGGGCGCATCTTCTTCAACCAGGCCAACATGTCCGCGTTGGGCATCCCGCAGATCGCCTGTGTGATGGGAAGTTGCACGGCAGGCGGGGCCTATGTCCCGACGATGAGCGACGAAACGGTGATCGTCCGCAATCAGGGCACGATCTTCCTCGCCGGCCCGCCACTGGTGAAGGCCGCGACGGGGGAGGAGATCAGCGCGGAAGAACTGGGCGGCGGCGAACTCCATGCAAGCAAGTCAGGCGTTGCGGACCATCTTGCCGAGGATGACGGCCACGCGCTCACCATATTGCGCGACATCGTGTCCCACCTCGGCCCGGCGCCCGCGCCGGCCGGCCTTCAGGTTTCGCAGCCCCCGCTGTTCCCTGCCGAAGATCTCTACGCGATCATTCCCCAGGACGTTCGCGCACCGTATGACGTGCATGAAATTGTCGCACGGCTGGTGGACGGTTCCGAATTCCAGGAGTTCAAGGCGGGTTACGGCGCCACGCTGACCTGCGGTTTCGCCCATATCTGGGGCATGCCGGTGGCGATCCTGGCCAATAACGGCGTGCTGTTCAGCGAAAGCGCGCAGAAAGGTGCGCATTTCATCGAGCTTGCCTGCCAGCGGCGCATTCCGCTGCTGTTCCTGCAGAACATCGCCGGCTTCATGGTCGGCGGCAGGTACGAGGCGGAAGGCATCGCCAAGCACGGCGCCAAGCTCGTCACGGCGGTGGCGACGGCTCAGGTGCCCAAGCTGACGGTTATCATCGGCGGCAGCTTCGGCGCGGGGAACTACGGCATGTGCGGCCGTGCCTACGATCCACGGTTCCTGTTCACCTGGCCCAATGCGCGGATCAGCGTGATGGGCGGTGAACAGGCGGCTTCCGTGCTGGCAACGGTCCACCGCGATGCGGAAAGCTGGAGCGCGGCGGAAGTCGAAGCCTTCAAGGCGCCGATCCGCGAGAAGTATGAAAGCGAAGGCAATCCCTGGTACGCCACCGCCCGCTTGTGGGACGATGGCGTGATCGACCCGGCGCAGACGCGCGACGTGCTGGGGCTTGCCCTGGCAGCCTGCCTTGAGGCGCCGATACCCGAAGCACCGCGTTTCGGCGTGTTCCGGATGTAGCTCGTCAGGGCGCGGGCCTGGTCAGGTCTCGAACCCTGCCCAGCGCAGGCAATTGCCTGATCGGCACGGTGGTGAGCCAGGCCTCGGTCGCGTCCAGATCGGTCGGTCCGCTGACGGGGTCGCTGCCTTGCGTGAACACGGAGAAGCCGTCTCCGCCCCATGAGAGGAAGCTGTTCATCGTGACGCGATAGGTTTTTGTGGGGTCGATCGGCTGCCCGTCCAGCGTGGCCGAAACGACGCGCTGTCCTTCTCCACGGCTGAGATCGTAGGTGAAGGCGAAGCCATCCGAGACGGAGAAGGTCTGGATGAAGCCCTCGCTGTCGAACTGCTGCTCAAGCAGCGCCAGCAATTGCGATCCGCTGTAGCTGCGGGTTTCCAGCACATTGCCGAAAGGTTGGGTGGCGAAGATGGCGCCATAGGTGATGTTGCCCTGCGCATCCGGCACCAGGGATGCACGAATGCCGGAGGTGTTCATTACCGCGATCTGCGCGCCGACATCGCGCGTGGCGGCAAGCTGGCCGTCGGCGATCAGGTTGCCCAGGGCGGTTTCCTGCGTCGCGTGGCCGGGCTTGGGCGCCTCGCCCGAAATCCTGCCGACTGGCCGCGTCGTATATTCCGCCGCCGCCGTGGCATAGCGCGCGACATAGGCCTCGATCCGCGGATCGGCGGCAAAGGCCTGGAAATCCGTAACCGGCGGCACCGGCCCATCCCGCCCTATCACGCCCTGATTCTGGACGATCACGTTGCTGGCGCTCTTGGCGGTGACTTCCCCCGATGCGGGGTCGATGATCAGGGCGATGTCGGTGATGTAGCTGCCGCCATAGCCTGCGCTGGTGACCAGGAACGGGCGCGTGGGATCGATGGCGCCATAGTCGCAGATATAGGCTTGGTGCGTGTGCCCGGAAATCACGAGATCGACCCGTGGATCGAGCCGTGCGAGGATGTCCAGCAGCGGGCCGGAAACGCCCCCGCAGCTTTCATCGTCGAACCCCGCTTCCGTATAGAGGCCCTGATGGATCGCAACCACGATTGCGTCCGCGCCTTCCGCCAGCAGCCCGTCGATCCGCCCGTTGATGGCGTCTGCCTCGTCCGTAAAAGTAAGGCCCGCGACGCTGGCGGGAGTGACGAGCATGGGGGTGTCCTTCAGCGTAAGCCCGATCACCCCAACGGCAACTTCGCCCGCGCCTTCGCCGAAGCGGCGGATGCCACTGCCAGGGAACAGCGTGCGGCCATCGTTTCCATCCAGCACATTCGCGGCGAGGAAGGTGAAGTCGGCGCCCGGATAAGGCTTTTCCAGCATGCACGGTTCACGCAGCGTGTGCTTTTCGCAACCGCCATTCTGGATGCGCAGCAACTCCTCGCGCCCCCGGTCGAATTCGTGATTGCCCACCGCGTTGAAATCGATCCCGATGCGATTCATCACGCCGATCGACGGCTCATCGAGAAACAGGGCCGAGACGAGCGGGCTGGCACTGATCATGTCCCCGGCGGCAATCACCATGTTGTAAGGGTTCCGGGCACGCCGCTCGGCTATGGCGCTGGCCAGGAATGCGGCCCCTGCCACCGGCACCTGCAGCTTCGATCCGTCGGGCTGGCTGATATCGACCGGCCGGGCGATCGGCTCCAGATTGCCGTGGAAATCGTTGATCCCGATGACGCGCACTGTCACGGCTTCGGAAGCCGCCGGCAGCGTGGCCGGGCCGGGTCGGGAAGCGCAGGCGGAAAGCGCGAGCGCGGCGATGATGGGCAATGCAATACGTATCATGCGCGAATCCTGGCAGTCGTGCATGACGGCATCATGGCGCGGCCGGGCCGTTTGGCCAAGCCGCGCCGGATGCTGCTTCAAACGTCCAGATTGGCGACGTTCAAGGCGTTCTGCTGGATAAAATCGCGACGGGGTTCCACCACATCGCCCATCAGGCGCGTGAAGATCTCGTCGGTCACATCCGCATCCTCGACCTTTACCTGCAACAGGATGCGGTTGTCGGGATCGAGCGTCGTTTCCCACAGCTGCTCGGCATTCATTTCGCCAAGGCCCTTGTAGCGGGCGATGGACAGGCCCTTGCGCCCTGTGGCCAGCACTGCGTTCAGCAATTGCGAGGGGCGGGTGATCGCCGCATCCCCGGCAATCGCGGGAGCCGCGGGTGCGGCATCCTCGTCACCTTCGGCGGTGACTTCGGGTTCAGGCTCCGGCTCGGCGCTGCCTTTCACGAGGCGTGAGGGCTGGGTATAGGCTTCGGCCTGCTCGCCGGCCAGGCGATGCAGCTTGCGGGCTTCCGCACTGGTGAAGAAGGCCGATTCGATCTCGTGAACGTCGGTCACCCCGCGCCACCTGCGGGCAAAGATGATCGAGCCGTCATCGCGCCGTTCCGCGCTCCAGGTCGCATCGGTATCGGCCATGGCCACATGCCGGGCGGCGCGCTGCAAGGCTTCCAGCCGGTCTGCATCGTTCAGTTCGGGGTCGAGCGCGCCGGTCAGCGCCAGCGCCTCGATCACGGCTGGGTCATACTTGCGCGGCACGAAGCCCATCAGGCTCTTGAGGCGCAGCGCATGTTCGACCAGCGCTTCCAGGTCCGCGCCACCGCGGGCCCCGCCGGGGCTTTCCAGCACGCGACCGGCCAACCCGGCTTCGACGAGGTAGCGGTCCAGCGCGGCCTGATCCTTCAGGTAGACTTCGCTGCGCCCCTTCGCCACCTTGAACAGCGGCGGCTGGGCGATGAACAGGTGCCCGGCCTTGATGATCTCGGGCATCTGGCGATGGAAGAAGGTCAGCAGCAATGTGCGGATATGCGCGCCGTCCACGTCGGCGTCGGTCATGATCACGACCTTGTGATAGCGTAATTTCTCGAGGTTGAACTCGTCACGGATGCCGGTGCCCATGGCCTGGATCAAGGTGCCGACTTCCTTCGACGATATGATCCGGTCGAACCGCGCTCGCTCGACGTTCAGGATCTTGCCCTTGAGAGGGAGGATCGCCTGATACTGGCTATCGCGCCCGCTCTTGGCGGAACCGCCTGCGGAATCACCCTCGACCAGGAACAGTTCGCACTTGGATGCGTCACGCTCACGGCAGTCGGAAAGCTTGCCGGGCAGGCTGGCGATATCCATCGCGCCCTTGCGCCGGGTCAGTTCGCGTGCGCGTTTGGCCGCTTCGCGGGCGGCTGCCGCGTCAACGACCTTCTGAATGATTTCGCGCGCATAGGCCGGATTTTCTTCCAGCCATTCGTTCATCTTGTCCGCCATCAGGCTTTCCAGCGGCTGGCGCACTTCCGATGAGACGAGCTTGTCCTTGGTCTGGCTCGAGAACTTGGGATCGGGCAGCTTGACCGATACGATCGCGGTCAACCCCTCTCGCATGTCCTCGCCCGTAAGGCTGACCTTCTCCTTCTTGAGCAGGCCGGTCTTCTCGGAATAGGAATTGAGCGTGCGCGTCAGTGCCGCGCGGAACGCAGCCAGATGCGTGCCTCCATCCCGCTGGGGGATGTTGTTGGTGAAGCACAGGACGTTTTCGTAATAGGAATCGTTCCATTCCAGCGCGACCTCGATCCCGACGCCGTCCCTTTCGGAACTGATCGCGATCGGATCGGCCAGCAGGGGCTGCTTGTTGCGGTCCAGCCATCTGACGAAGGCTGCGATCCCGCCCTCGTAAAACAGATCGTGCTCCGCCAGTTCCTCGTGGCGCTTGTCGCGCAGCAGGATGTGCACGCCGGAATTGAGGAAGGCGAGCTCGCGATAGCGATGTTCCAGCTTCTCGAAATCGAACTCGGTGACGTTCTTGAACGTATCCGTGCTGGCCAGGAAGGTCACGCGGGTGCCCTTCTTGCCTGCCGGCGCATCGCCCACGACCTTCAGCGAGCCGACGGCGTCGCCATGCTCGAAGCGCATCCAGTGCTCCTTGCCGTCGCGCCAGATGGTCAGTTCCAGCCATTCGGACAGCGCATTGACCACCGAAACGCCCACGCCGTGCAGGCCGCCCGAAACCTTGTAGGCGTTGTCTTCGTTCGTGTTGTCGAACTTCCCGCCGGCGTGAAGCTGGGTCATGATCACCTCGGCGGCGGAAACGCCTTCTTCCTGGTGAATGCCGGTAGGAATGCCGCGACCGTTATCCTCGACCGAAACGGAACCGTCGGGGTTCAGTTCGATCAGCACCAAGTCGCAATGACCGGCCAGTGCTTCATCGATGGCGTTGTCCGAAACCTCGAACACCATATGGTGGAGGCCGGAACCGTCATCGGTGTCGCCGATATACATGCCGGGGCGCTTGCGAACCGCATCCAGCCCTTTGAGGACCCTGATGCTTTCGGCGCCGTATGCGTTGGAATTGGGGGGATTTTCGCCCGTGTTTTGCGATGTCTCTGCCATGGCCATCATATAGGCACGGCGGGGCAGTTTAGAAAGCTTTTCGGGCTGTGTTCCACAGGCTTGTGATCGCCGTCCGCGGTGATTGGCCGGCGAGGGCGGAAGGTGCCGGGCGCCGCCGCGCCTGGCGCAGCGGGCCGGCGGTTCATGGGCCTTATCTGGCCGAGGCAAGCGAGACGCGCAGGCGGCTCAGTTCGTCCTTCGCCTTAGCCAGGCCGTCGGCCTTGCATTCAGCGGAGGCGCTGAGGGTCGGCTGCTTGAGGGTATTGGTGCGGCAAGCCCTGGTCACGGCGAGGTTGATACGCTCATGAATCTCTTCGACCTGGGTCGGATCGGCGAGATCGAGATCGGAAAGGTCGATGCGGATCTCGACTTCGGCAGCGGCAAGCGGTGCGGTGGCGGCGAGAGCCGTGGCGGCGATTACGGAGCGGAAGAACTGGCGCATGGTGCATTCCCTTCTAACTGGGTTGGACTGCGCCTTTCGTGGATCATCCCGATTTGTGCTTTGGTTGACCGGATGCTGCCGTGCAGCAGATTATTGTGCAAATGCGAAAAAGGCGTGAGCGGTTGCACAATAATCACGGTGTGTCGCGCGGGCCGCACACAGCAAAACGGCCACCCAAGGGCGGCCGCAGCGTTTCGTCAGGTGCTTTGTGGGACCCGATCAGACAGCCCAGAACATCGGCGTCTGAGGGAAGTTTGCCGAACCACGCACGAACATTTCGACGAGCTTCTTTGCAAGAGCGACCATGGTGACCTCCTTAAGGGTTAAGTGGGCACCTTTCGCGAACATCCTTATTATCGTTCTTTCATCCGCAATATAGTTTCGCGGCCTTCATGCTGCAAATGCGAAAAACGCGAGTGGCGTTGCAGAATTCACAACATGGGAAAATCGGGTCCGAAGACCACTGCCGGGGCCGCCCTTCACGGGCGGCGCTCCGGTTAAATCCTGCGGTGGCGGGCGATCAGGCGATCGCCGAGCCGAGCAGCAGGCCGCTGGTGGAAACCGCGACGAGCAAGGGCAGGATGTAGGTTGCGATGAAACGCATGAGAATGTTCCTTCTTATTGTTTTGTGAACACCCTTCGTGGCTGTCCCCCTGACTTCCGCCGCAGCCACTGGCGCAGGCGGCTCTATGTTGCAAGTGCGAAATATTTCAGTCGTGTTGCATAAATCTCAACATAATATGCCGCAGTGCGGAATAGATTTCGAGCGATTGCGGTGGATCGGATCAGCGCGATGGGTGGACAGCCGCCCGCCCGCGCGACTAACGCGCGCATTATGGACGCCGCGCACCTCCCCGATTCCATCCTGATCGTCGATTTCGGCAGCCAGGTGACCCAACTCATCGCACGGCGCGTGCGTGAGGCAGGGGTCTATTCCGAAATCGCACCCTTCACCCAGGCAGAGGAGGCATTCCACCGCCTCAAGCCGAAAGGCATCATCCTTTCCGGCGGCCCTGCTTCGGTCTGTGACGAGGGTAGCCCGCGCGCGCCGCAGATATTGTTCGACAGCGGCTTGCCGATCCTGGGCATCTGCTACGGCCAGCAGGTGATGAGCCACCAGCTCGGCGGCGAAGTCCGTCCGGGGCACGAGACTGGCGAAGGCGGCGAATTCGGCCGCGCTTTCCTCACCGTCAGTGAACCCTGTGTGCTGTTCGATGGTCTTTGGCAGGTGGATGAGCGCCATCAAGTGTGGATGAGCCACGGCGACAAGGTGACGAAATTCGCCCCCGGTTTCCGTATCGTCGCCACCAGCGACGGCGCGCCTTTCGCACTGATCGCGGATGATGAGCGCCGCTATTACGGCACGCAGTTCCACCCCGAAGTGGTTCATACTCCGGATGGCGGGAAGCTGATCGCCAATTTCGTGCGCCATGTTTGCGGATTGGCCGGCGACTGGACGATGGCGGAGTTCCGCAAGACCAAGATCGAGGAAATCCGCGCCCAGGTGGGCGTCGGTCCGAATGGAGGCCGGGTGATCTGCGGGCTTTCGGGCGGGGTCGACAGCGCCGTGGCGGCGGTACTGATCCATGAAGCGATCGGCGACCAGCTGACCTGCGTCTTCGTCGATCACGGCCTGATGCGGATGAACGAGGCCGAGCAGGTCGTGACCCTGTTCCGCGACCACTACAATATTCCGCTGATCCACGTGAACGCGGAAGAGATGTTCCTGGGCGGCCTGGCCGGCGTCACCGATCCCGAAGCCAAGCGCAAGTTCATCGGCAAGGCCTTCATCGACCTGTTCGAGGAAGAGGCGAGGAAGATCGGCGGCGCCGATTTCCTGGCGCAGGGCACGCTCTATCCCGACGTGATCGAATCCGTTTCGTTCACCGGCGGCCCTTCGGTCACCATCAAGAGCCACCACAATGTCGGCGGCCTGCCCGAACGGATGAACATGAAGCTGGTGGAGCCGCTGCGCGAACTGTTCAAGGACGAAGTCCGCGAACTGGGCCGCGAATTGGGGTTGCCGGAAATCTTCGTGGGCCGTCACCCGTTCCCGGGGCCGGGCCTCGCGATCCGCATTCCCGGCGAAGTGACGAAGGAACGGTGCGACATTCTGCGCAAGGCCGATGCGGTCTATCTCGACGAGATTCGCAAGGCCGGGCTCTATGACGCGATCTGGCAGGCCTTTGCGGTGTTGCTGCCGGTCCGCACCGTGGGCGTGATGGGTGACGGGCGCACGTATGACAGCGTTTGCGCCCTGCGCGCGGTGACCAGCACCGATGGCATGACAGCGGATATCTATCCCTTCGACGCCGCGTTCCTGAGCGGCGCGGCCACGCGGATCATCAATGAGGTCAAGGGCATCAACCGGGTCGTCTATGACTATACGTCGAAGCCGCCCGGCACGATCGAATGGGAATGAGGCCCGCCCCCCGGCACTCTGGCTTCTTTCGGCGGGCCCTCATCGATCAGGCCTGCTTGCCGCCTTTGACCAGTGTGGCGGCCAGCAGCATCACGGCGATCAGCGCATAGGGCAGGCCCGTGTCGAACGCATAGATCGCAGTGCCCGCGATCGGCCCAACGATAATTCCGAAGCCCTGCGCCGCAGCCACCGAACCTGCGGCCGCGCCCTGTTCGTGCCCTTCGACCGAATTCGCGGCCAGCGCCGATACTGACGGATAGACCCAGCCCATGCCGAAGGCCGCCACCGCATAGGAAGCCCAGAGGGCAACCGGCGTCTGGGCCAGCATCACGCTGCCAAAGCCGATCGCGGCGGCAGCGCCGCCCAAGCGGATCAGCCGTTCGGGCGGCCAACCAAGCTTGCGGAGCAGGATTTGGGCGCAGACCAGCGCAACGCCCACGATGGCCAGTGCGATACCCGCCGCATTGGCGGCTCCCGCCGGGTCGAGGCCAAGGCGGTCCAATGCAAAGAAACCCACCGTGATCTGCGCGATGGCCACGCTGAACGCCGCAACGAAGGCCACGGCCATGGGGCGGCGCAAGCGCGGATCGCCCAGCCGCATCGGTTTCGCCTTGGGTGGGGCATGGTGCTCAACCCTGGGCAGCACACGCCACATCACCACGAATGCAATCGCGGGGAGCACGGCGGTTATGTACAGCGGCAGGCTGAGGTCGATCGGCCCGATCAGCCCGGCAAAGCCCGGTCCGATCACCATCCCCGCCGCGCTTGATGCCCCGATGGCGGCCATTGCCCCGGCGCGCTGTGCGGGAGGCACGTTGTCCGCCACCAATGCCGCGCTGGTGGCCGGCACGGCGGCGTAGAACACCCCGGCAACCCCGCGCCCGATCAGCATCCCGACAAAGGCCAGCATCGGCGCCATGGCAAGGCGCAGGGCAAGGTCGATGAACAGCGACAGCAGGGCATAGCTGATCGCAAACCCGGCAAGGCCGAACAGCAGCACCGGCCTGCGTCCGCGCCGATCGCTCATCACGCCCCATACGCGGGCCATCACCATCCAGGCGAGCCCGGCCACCGTCATCGCCGCGCCCACTTGCCACGGCTCCATCCCGATCACGCGCGCGATCGGTCCGGCCAGTGCCACGAATGCCATCATTGCCATCGAACAGACGAAGGTCTCGAACATCAATGGCTTGAGGCTGAAAGAGGCCGTGCCGGTCTCTGCCGGCGCGTCAGGGATACTCGACATGCAATTCCTTTTTGCGAACAATTCGCAATTGTGGAGCAGCGGGGGCAGCGGATCAAGCCCCGTCTTTGCGTTTCGGCGGTGATAAGCGGCGCGCTATGTTTTGTATCCGCGTCACATGCCAATGGAAACGGTTGCCGCTTCGTCCTATTCCCGTGTCATGGCACCGTTAACGGAACGGCTTCGAGAAAACCTGCGCGGCGTTGCCGATCCGGATCGTGCCCCGGCAATGCAGGCCTACATGAAATCGCAGATGCCTTATCTCGGGGTGCCCACGATTGCCCGGCGGGCGGTGTGTCGCGAAGCGTTCGCCGGGCTGTCCTTCGCTTCGACCCTGGATTGGCAGGACCAGGTGCTGGCGATCTGGCGCGGGGCCTTGTTTCGCGAGGAACGCTATTGCGCGATCGAGCTTGCGGGAAGCCGTCCGGCGCGCGGGTTCCAGCGGATCGATGCGCTGCCGATGTATGAGGAGATGATCGTCACCGGGGCATGGTGGGACTATGTCGATGCGATTGCCGGGCGGCGCCTGCTGGCGATCCTGCAGGCGGAGCCGGTGGCGATGAAGGCAGCCATGCTCGAATGGGCGGTGAGCGATGACATGTGGAAGCGGCGCAGCGCGATCCTGTGCCAGCTCAATGCCAGGGGCGAGACGGACCTCGAATTCCTTTATGCGTGCATCGCCCCTTCGATCGGTTCGACGGAGTTCTTCCTGCGCAAGGCGATCGGGTGGGCCCTGAGGCAATATGCGCGGACCGATCCGATGGAGGTTGCACGTTATGTGGCCGCCAATTCGGGTGAATTGAGCGGATTGAGCCGGCGCGAGGCGCTGAAGCATATCGCCCCCGTCATTCGCGGAAATTGAAAGGATCGAACCTGCTCGCAGCTTGCGAATGGCCGGTGTGCATCCCTATCTTCCTTTCATGCAACTGGCATTGGGATCCGATCCGCGCACCAGGATTTTGCGCGATGTCCACCGGCGGCTGACCGAGCAGTTCGGGCGGATCGTCCGTCCGGCGGACAAGCGTCGCGATCCGGTCTGGACATTGGTGCAGGGCGTGATCGGCGCGCGGACCAAAACCGCTGCCTCCAACGCGTCGACCGATCTCCTGCTGCGCGAATACGGGACATGGGAAGCGGTCGCGCGGGCCCCGATCGGCGAGCTGGCGAGCCATCTGGAGGCGCAGACATTTCCCGAACTTTCCGCGGACCGGCTCAAGAGTTGCCTTGGTGCAGTGGTGGCGCGGCGCGGGACGGCGGACCTTTCGCATCTGGCGGAGATGGACACCGCCGAGGCAATGGACTGGCTCGAAACCCTGCCGGGGATCGCCCGCAAAGTCAGCGCCGGAGTGATGAACACCAGCACCTTCGACCGGCGGGCACTGGTGATAGATACGCATCATCGCCGGATCATGCAGCGCCTGGGCCTGGTTCCGCAGCGGGCAGACACCGCGCGCGCCTATGACGCGTTGATGCCGATCCTGCCGGAAGAATGGTCGTCAGCCGACCTGGACGAGCATCACCTGCTGGTGAAGCGCCGGGGCCAGACATCGTGTCGGCCGAACTGGACGAATTGCACCGCCTGCGCAGTTGCGGCATCCTGCCGGACGGCGTCCGCGCGGGGGTAGCGGGCAAAAGCCCCTACCAGTGATTTCCGGCTTCGATCGCCGACAATTCGGCGGGGGTGCTGGCGCGGCCCAGCACGGCGTTCCGATGGGGGAACCGCCCGAACCGTGCGACCATCCTGTAGTGGCTGCGGGCAAAATCCAGCGCCGAGGCGCTGCCCAGCGCGGTGTAATAGGATACTGACGCGATCTGGTCCGCAATATGCTCGCTATGCATCAGCGGCAGGCCCATGAACTGCCGTTCCGTCCTGCCAAGCCCACTATCCCACCCTCTCGCCAGCGCCTCGCGGCAGATATGGCGCGCCGTGGAATCGAAGGCGAAACACTCGGCGGTGCCGCGATAGAGATTGCGTGGAAGCTGGTCGAACAGCAGGATTGCGGCCCGGGCATTGAGTGGATCGGTCAGGAAATTATCGGCAGGCGTGGTGTAGAGCGCCAGCAGGTCGGGTTCGAAACGCTTGCGCAGCGCGTCATCGACATGCGGCCCGCCGCCGAACCAGTCCTGCGGCTTCAGCCGGTGAAACCAGAAATGCAACAGTTCCGCCGCCCAGCGGCGCGGGGCGGCGGGCACTGTTCAGCTCAGCTTTCGGTCTTGGTGTAGGGTACGAACTTGTCGAGGAAGACCACGCCGGTCATGAAACCGGAGCTTTGGTCGACCGTGCGCACCACATCGTTGGTGCATAGCTGGCTTCCGCTGGTCCGTTCGATGATCAGAATGTCGCCGCGGCGAAGCTGCCTGCGGTCGGACGGGCGGGCAACATAGATGGTGTTGCCTCCATCATAGACCACGGCGGTCTCGTCGATCACTTCGAGATTGTTGGAGCGCATCGCGCTGATGCAACTCACCGGGGTGCCCGGGGAACGGCCTTCGAGCATCTTCTCGAGCTTGGCTTCACCCTTTTCGGCGGTGGTTTGCTTGGCGGTTGCCACCCCGCCGCCCAAGACGAGCGCGGAAACGGCAATTGCAGTCATTATCTTACGCATTGGGTTTATCTCCCGATATTGCAGGGAAACTATTCCAGCCAGTCTGAATAGGGACTGAAAAGATTTCGTTTCTGCGTGGAAGACGGATTCGTTGGCTGCGTTCCCTGATTTTTGTTCGGATATGTACGGCAGTTTAGGAATTTTCGCACTCACGATTCTTTGGAGATCTTCTCGTATGGCACGAAATCGCTGAGCTGGAGCCTTCCCCCGCTCCCGCGCGAACCTGCATTCACCGCCAGGAAGGAGTTCGAGCATATCTGCTTGCTGTTATGCTCTAGTGTGAGGGAATCGCCGCCGCAACATCCGGTTGTTCGGTTGAGCGTACAGAAATCCGGCCGGATCAGCCAGTGCCGCCCACCGTGATGCCTTCAACCAGCAGCGTCGGCTGGCCCACGCCGGCCGGCACGCCCTGCCCGGCCTTGCCGCAGACGCCGATGCCGGGATCGAGTTCCAGATCGTTGCCGATTCCCGTCACGCGGGTGAGGACGCTGGGCCCGTCACCGATCAGGGTGGCGCCCTTGATGGGGGCACCCAGCTTGCCGTTCTCGATCTTGTAGGCCTCGGTGCAGGAGAACACGAACTTGCCCGAAACGATGTCGACCTGTCCGCCGCCGAAGCTCTTGGCGAAGACGCCGTTCTTCACGCGCGAGAGCAGTTCCGCCGGATCGTCTTTGCCGGCCTTCATGAAGGTATTGGTCATGCGGGGCATCGGGGCGTGGGCATAGCTTTCGCGCCGGCCGTTGCCGGTGGGTTCCATGCCCATCAGGCGGGCGTTGAGGCGATCCTGCATATATCCCTTGAGGATGCCGTCCTCGATCAGAACGGTCTCGCCCGTAGGGGTGCCTTCATCGTCGATCGACAGCGATCCGCGCCGGTCATGGATCGAACCGTCATCCACCACCGTCACGCCCGCGGCGGCCACCCGCTCGCCGATGCGGCCCGAAAAGGCGCTGGTGCCCTTACGGTTGAAATCGCCTTCCAACCCGTGGCCCACCGCTTCGTGGAGCAGGACGCCGGGCCAGCCCGGTCCGCACAGCACGGTCATCTCGCCCGCCGGCGCATCGACCGCTTCCAGATTGACGAGAGCCTGCCCCAACGCATCGTCGACAAGGCCGTTCCAGGCGCCTTCATCGAACAGGCGATCATACAGATGACGGCCGCCCATGCCGTGGCTTCCCACTTCGCGCCGTCCGTTGCTTTCGGCGACGATCGACACGTTGAGGCGAACCAGCGGACGGATGTCCGTGGCCACGAAACCGTCGGGCCGAACGATCTCCACCACGGACCAGCTTGCCGAAAGGCCCACCGATACTTGCGATACGCGCGGGTCGCGGGCGCGCGCGGTGGCGTCGATCGTTTCCAGCAGCTTCACCTTCTCGGCAAAGGGCACGAGGTCGAGCGGACTGGCATCCGTGTAGAGGTGGCGGTTGTTGAGTCGGGGAGGCGCCGCGCGCGCACCCTTGGCCGGATCGAGCAGGCGCAAGGTTTCTCCAGCGCGGGCAATGGCGGCGGCGCTGATGTCATTGGCGTGGGCAAAGCCCGTCATCTCGCCCGAAACGCCGCGCAGGCCGAAGCCCGAATCGCGCGAGTAGTCCGCAGTCTTCAATCGTCCATCGTCGAAGCCGAAGCTCTCGCTGGCGGTGAACTGGAGGTAAAGCTCGCCATCATCGCAGCTTTGCAGCGTGGAGGCAGCCAGGGCGCGGGCTTCTTCGGGCGAGAGCTTGCCCGGTGCGTAAAGCAGGGCGCGCGGATCGGTGATGATACTCATGGGCCCGATATAGGGGCATCATGCCCCCTGCGAAAGGAGGAGCGTTTTAGGGTGTGGCGCCCGAAGCGATGTCGGGCAGGGTGGACTGGTCCGCGCCATCGACGGGGCCGCCCTTCAGCACGAAGCGCCGGTCGCAATACCCGCAATCGACATAGCCATGCTCGTCGATCTCGAGAAAGACGCGGGGATGGCCCAGCGATGCCGGGCGATAATCGGCGCCGCCGCGGATGCCGCCGGCACCGTCGCAAGAGACGCGGGTGGTTTCGACAAGGGTGATTTCGGGCGGTGCGATCATGGAAACGCACCTATCTCCACCGGTTTCAAACCGCAAGCGGCAGGATCGCTGTCACAGATCACTTTACGCGGGGACGCGCGTGGCCCAATGGGATTTGCCATGAGCGAACAGGATGCAGCGATCTCTATCCGGGACCTTGCCAAGACCTATGAGGGAGGCAAGCAGGCGCTGGACGGCGTGAGCTTCGATGTGCCGCAAGGCGGGATTTTCGGGCTGCTTGGCCCCAATGGGGCGGGCAAATCGACCCTGATCAACATCATGGCCGGGATGGTGATGAAGAGCGCCGGCTCCATCTCCATCTGGGGGCACGACATCGATCGCGACCATCGCAATGCCAAGGTGTCCATAGGGATCGTGCCGCAGGAAGTGGTGTTCGATCCCTTCTTCACCCCCTTCGAAGTGCTGGAAAACCAGGCGGGGCTGTGGGGAGTTGCAAAGACGCTGAGACGCTCTGAAGAGCTGCTCAAGGCGGTTCACCTGGGGGACAAGCGCGATGCCTATTCACGCACCCTGTCGGGCGGGATGAAGCGCCGGCTGCTGATCGCGAAGGCGATGGTCCATTCGCCCCCCGTGCTGGTGCTTGACGAGCCGACCGCCGGAGTCGACGTGGAATTGCGCCGCCAGTTGTGGGAGCTGGTGAGCGAGTTGAACGCCGACGGGGTGACGGTGGTGCTGACCACCCACTACCTCGAAGAGGCGGAGGAACTGTGCGACCGGATCGCGATCATCAACCACGGGCAGCTGATCACCAACCGCCCCACGCGCGAGCTGGTGGACATGACGCGCGAGAAGGTCGTGGTGCTGACGCTTGATCGCGATATCGCCGAAATGCCGAGCCACCCCGCCTTCATCAAATGCGCGAAGGCGGCCGACCGGGTGCTGGAGATCACTTACAACAAGGATCGGGTCACCGCCGGGCAGGTGCTTTCCAACCTGCAGTCACAAGGCTTCGTGATCGAGGATGTGACCACCCGCGAGGCGGATCTGGAGGACGTGTTCGTCCAGCTTACCAGCCAGGCGAAAGAGGCTGCGTAGAACCGAATTCGGGAGAGGCAATGAACTGTGACGTTCTGATCATCGGGTCCGGTGCCGCCGGGCTGACTGCCGCGCTGACGCTGGCCGAGCATTGCAAGGTTCGCGTGCTGGCCAAGGGCGGGCTGGCCAGCGGATCGACCGCATGGGCGCAGGGCGGGATCGCAGCCGTGCTGGACGCGGGCGACACGTTCGACAACCACATCCGCGACACGATGATCGCCGGGGCCGGCCTCAACCGGCGTGAAACGGTGGAATTCGTGATCGAGAGTGCGCCCCATGCGATCCGGCGGCTGATCGACCTGGGCGTGCCGTTCAACACCGAGGGCGCGGACCTGCACCTCACCCGCGAAGGCGGCCATTCGCACCGGCGGATCGTGCATGTGAACGACGCCACCGGCTGGGCCGTGCAGATGGCGCTGCTCAAGGCAGCGGAAGAACATCCCAACATCACCCTGCTGCCGGGCCGCAGTTGCATCGACCTGATCACGGGCAAGCATGAGGAGCGGTATTCAGGCTCGGGCCGCGTCTGGGGCGTCTATGCGCTGAACGAGGAAACCGGCCACGTGGAAGCGCATGTCGCGCGGGCGACCATCATGGCCTCGGGCGGGGCGGGGCGCGTCTATCGCTTCTCCACCGCGCCCAGCGGCGCCACGGGCGACGGTATAGCGATGGCCTGGCGCGCGGGCGCCCGCGTCTCCAACATGGAGATGATGCAGTTCCATCCGACCTGCCTCTACAACCTGGAGGTCAAGAACTTCCTGATTACCGAGGCGGTGCGCGGCGAGGGCGGGCGGCTGGTCAATCCGCGCACCGGCAAGCGCTTCATGGAATATTACGATCCCGAACGGCTGGAACTGGCCCCGCGCGATGTGGTTGCCCGGGCGATCGATGCGGAGATCAAGCGCTTCGGCCTGGACTACGTGCATCTCGACATCAGCCATATGGGTGCGGATTTCGTGAAGCACCATTTCCCCAACATCCACGAGAAGCTTCTGGGCCTTGGCATCGACATGACGGTGCAGCCGATCCCGGTGGTGCCTGCCCAGCATTACACCTGCGGGGGCATCCTGACGGACCTCGCCGGGCGGACGGATCTTCCCGGCTTTTACGCTGCGGGGGAATGTTCGGAAAGTGGCCTCCATGGCGCCAATCGGCTTGCGTCCAATTCGCTGCTCGAATGCTTCGTCTTCGGCGAGGCGGCGGGGCGGGACATCATCGCCCGCTGGGACAGTTTCGACGTCCCGCCCGCGATCCGGCCCTGGGATGAAAGCCGCGTGACCGATTCCGATGAAGAAGTGGTCATCAAGCAGAACTGGATCGAAATCCGCCGCTTCATGTGGAACTATGTGGGTATCGTGCGCACTACCAAGCGGCTGGAACGTGCCGCCCACCGCATCCAGATGCTGACGGGCGAGGTCGACGATTATTACGGCCACTTCCGGGTTACGACCGACCTGATCGAACTGCGCAACCTGCTGCAATGCGCGGACCTGATCGTGCGCAGCGCGCTGAAACGGCATGAAAGCCGGGGGTTGCACTATACGCTGGATTACCCCGATGCGCTGCCGGAGGCGAAGGACACCGTGCTGGTGCCTTAAGGGCCGGGCGCAATCGCAAGCTACCGCAATTCGTGCGCGGGCGAGGTTATGGCCGGATTTACCACACCCGCCCGTCCTGGGCTTGTCGAAGCGCGCGCGTTTTTGTGGGGCAAGGCCGCGCCATCTCTTGCCTCGCTGTTCGTTGGAAGGGGCCTGTCGGTCGCCGGGAATTAATCGCGATGTTTCAGCCAGCTTGTCCCCCTGAACCGGAATAATGCCGTAGTTTCACAGTATTGTGAACCATCCCCGGTCGTGTGAAGCGTATCATGCGAGGGATCAGTTCATGCTTTATCTGGAAGGCGATGCATCGCCTGCTACCGCTTCTGCCAAGAGCGCACGAATGCAATTCGGGCGGGTGCTTCTGCGCGAGCAGAGGGAAGAGGAATGGCTCCTGTGGAAGCAGGAGGATCGCGTCCTGAAGCGCTGGATTTATCTGATGGTCGCGATCTGGGGCATGCTGGCGCTGTCGGCGCTCAACTCGGCGCTTGCGATCTGAAACTAGGGAACCTTAGCCGGTTTGAATTCACCTCACCGACGCGGTCTGGACAGGGTTGGTCATTTAACTTTACGCTCCGTCAAAAATTGACTGGCGGGAGAGGAAAATGGCCAGCAGGGAATTCGATGCGATTGTGGTCGGTGCAGGCTTTTCGGGCCTGTATATGCTGCACCGTCTGCGCGGGCTGGGGTTTTCCGCGCGCGTGATCGAGGCGGGCGGCGATGTCGGCGGCACATGGTACTGGAACCGTTATCCCGGCGCGCGCTGCGATATCGAGAGCATGGAATATTCCTATTCCTTCTCGCCCGAACTGGAGCAGGAATGGGAATGGACGGAACGCTATGCCGCCCAGCCCGAAATCCTGTCCTACCTGCGCCATGTCGCCGACCGGTTCGACCTGAGGCGCGACATCGCGTTCGACACGAGGGTGATTTCGGCCGAGTGGGACGAAGATGCCGGGCGCTGGCATATCGCCATCAGTGCCGGTGAAAGCTTTGCCGCGCGCTATTGCATCATGGGCACTGGCTGCCTGTCCTCCCCCAACCGCCCCGACATTCCCGGCCTCGGCAGCTTTTCGGGCGAGACCTATCTCACCAGCCTGTGGCCGCACGAAGGGGTGGATTTCACCGGCAGGCGCGTGGCCGTGATCGGCACCGGGTCCAGCGGCATCCAGTCGATCCCCGTCATCGCGCGCGAAGCGGCGCATCTCACCGTGTTCCAGCGCACGCCCAATTTCACGGTCCCGGCGCATAATCACCCGCTGGACGAAGCCTATCGCGCCCGGATCAAGTCCGGCTATCCGGCGCTGCGGGCGCAGGAGCGCAACTCGGTCGGCGGAGCAGCAGGCGGCCTGCCGCAATCGCCCCTGCCGGCGCTGGCGATGGACCCGGCCGATCTGGATGCCGATCTGGAAGCACGCTGGGAGGTCGGCGGGCTGGGCGGCTTCCTGAACACCCATCCCGATACGGTGTTCGACCCTGCGGCGGCAGACCTGGTGGCCGGCTTCGTGCATCGCAAGATCCACCAGACGGTGCAGGATCCCGCCGTTGCCCAACTGCTGTGCCCCACATCCTATCCGATGGGGGCGAAGCGGCTGTGCGTCGACACCGGTTTCCACGCCACCTTCAACCGCGACAATGTCGAGCTGGTCGATTTGAAGACCACGCCGATCGAACGGATCACGCCTGAAGGGGTGCGGACGGGCGGCGGCCTTTATCCGGTCGATGCCATCGTGCTGGCCACCGGTTTCGATGCGATGACCGGCGCGCTGGGCAAGATCGACATTCGCGGCCGGGGCGGGCTGGCGTTGAAGGAAAAGTGGGCGGAAGGGCCGCGCACCTATCTCGGCCTGATGAGCGCTGGCTTCCCCAATCTCTTCACCATCACCGGTCCGGGCAGCCCTTCGGTCATTTCAAACATGGTCGTTTCGATCGAACAGCATGTGGACTGGATCGCCGATCTGCTGGACGAGATGGAACGGCGCGGTGCCGCGCAGGTCGAACCGCTCGCTGAAAGCGAAGAGCAATGGGCAGCGCATGTGAACGCGGTGGCGGAACCCACCATCTTCATGCAGGCGAACAGCTGGTATCTGGGGGCGAACATTCCCGGCAAGCCGCGCGTCTTCATGCCCTATATCGGGGGCGTGGGGACTTATCGCACGATCTGCGATGCGGTGGCGGAAGGCGGCTATGCCGGCTTTGCCATCGACGGGAACAGCCGCCCGGCGCCGGCCGATTTCATGGCCTTCTTTGCCTCGCTTGAACCGGCATAGGAGCTTATCGTGCGTTCGTTCGTTGACGCGGGATGACCCATTCTGCCTGTTTTGCGCGTGCTCGCTTTACCCGCCTTGCGCTGCCCTTGCTGGCCGTGTCCCTGATCGCTGCCTGTTCGGACAATTCGCGGGATAGCGAAGACACCGCACCCGCACCTGCTCCGGTGGCAGTGGAGACGGCAACCCCCGCAGGCCCGGCTGTGAAGGGGCGCGAGTTCCGTTATACCAGCCTTGATTGCCCGCTGATCCGTTCAAATCCCGACGAAGGCGGCTTCTTCGAATATGAATGCCCCGGCGAAGGCGGGTACAAGCTGAAACTGGTCGAAGCCGATCTGCGGCAGAACATCATCGTGGTCGCGCCTGACGGCGCCTCGCGCAGTCTTGAGCTTTCCGCGCTGGCCGGGGGCCGCTTCAACGAATTGGGCGAAACCGTCGAATGGCGCGGCAAGGTGGAGGGCGGAACGTTCTCCCCCGATGCGATGATCCTGCGCCAGGAAGTGGTCGAGGATCCGGACGGGCAAAAAGAGGTGTCCTATCTCGTACCCGTGCGGCTGACCGGGCGCCCTTGTGCGGTCGGCCGCATCGCTCCGGGCGCCGGGCAGAACGACCAGGCCCGCGCTGCCGCCGACGGCCGGGGGGCTTGTCTGCCCGAGCCCGGCTGATCGCCGTCCGGCCTGACTGCGTCCACTATTTCGCGTATTGTGCTGCCAGTGCCCTGGCTACGCGGCCGATCAGTTCCAGCGGTAGCGGCTGGTCGAGCGGAAAGGAAAGGTTCCCCTTCGGGCCGCGCCATGGCGCCAGTTCTTCCACCAGCGCGGCCGGGTGCGTGACGGGCGGATAGATGCCGATGTGTTTCTTGAAGGCCGCGAAATAGAAGAACACCCGTCCCTTGCGCAAAGCGGGCATCCGGTAGGCGATACAGCGTTCGGCACCCGGCGCCTGCCGTTCCGCTTCCGCCCGCACTTGTTCCAACAGTTCGCGCAGGATTGCGGGCAGGCCCTCAAGATATTGATCGTGTGCATCGTCGGCCATGTCGCAATCCACTTCGGGCGCGCATGAAAGTTGCGCATCTGGATTCGGATGAATCATGCCGCCGCAGCAAAGGCGGTGACAGCAAAAAAATTTACATCCCTTCATTTTGACTCTTGCGCGCAGCGCCAGCCGAGCTTTGACCGCGCGTCGCGCTGTATTGGCTTTGTAAGTCACCGAGTCATGCGCCGGTCACAAACCATGAATCCGGTATTTACCTCTTGCGCCTGATTCGGGTCGCAAGCACTATGGCTAGTGGTCGGAGTTCTGGGGGCACCTACCAGACCTAGTTTCATCTTCCGTTTGCGAATCGCTCTCACGGGATGGAATCTGGTCTTGTGGGAAGCCCTGTGGAGAGACGGCTGGGGACAGTTAGGGGAAAAGTATTTCCCTCCTCGGGGTCCCGAATTGGTAGTCTGGTCGTCTTGCGACCGATTCGAACGAATGCGGAACGCCGGTGGTTGAAACTGCCGGTCGCGAAGATCAAATTCAGGGGCACGAACATGGATTTCAGGACTGGGGACGACGCGGCGATGGGTCTTGAGAACGTGGATGGCCTGGTGGCCGATGAAGGCGCGACGGAAGCCAGGCTTGCGGCGCCGCAGACGGATGGTCCGGCGATGACGATGGAACAGAACGACAAGGGTTCGGGCGAACTGGTCGATGCCGCTGCCGCGGAAGCGATGGCCGGCGCGATGGCGGAGGCTGTGAAGGCCACCGTGGCGCAGCCCGATTCCAAGACCGTGCAGCCCCGTCGTTTCACGATCGTCACGGATGCCAGCCGCGACGCGCTGCTGACGGATTTCGGCAAGGACACGCTGACCGACCGTTACCTGCTGCCCGGCGAATCCTATCAGGACCTGTTCGCCCGCGTGGCCGATGCCTATGCCGACGATCAGGATCACGCCCAGCGCCTGTATGACTACATCTCGCGCCTGTGGTTCATGCCCGCAACGCCGGTCCTGTCGAACGGCGGCACCGGGCGCGGCCTGCCGATCTCCTGCTATCTGAACTCGGTATCGGACAGCCTCGAAGGGATCGTGGGCACCTGGAACGAAAACGTCTGGCTCGCCTCGCGCGGCGGCGGCATCGGCACCTATTGGGGCCAGGTGCGCGGCATTGGCGAACCGGTGGGCCTCAACGGCAAGACCAGTGGCATCATTCCTTTCGTCCGCGTGATGGACAGCCTGACGCTGGCAATCAGCCAGGGTTCGCTGCGCCGCGGTTCGGCCGCCTGCTATCTCGACGTCAGCCACCCGGAGATCGAGGAATTCCTCGAAATCCGCAAACCCTCGGGCGATTTCAACCGCAAGGCGCTGAACCTGCACCATGGCGTGCTGCTGACCGACGAATTCATGGAAGCGGTGCGCGAAGGCGCCGAATTCAACCTGCGCAGCCCCAAGGACGGGTCGGTGCGCGGCACGGTCGATGCGCGCAGCCTGTTCCAGAAGCTGGTCGAAACCCGCCTCGCCACGGGCGAGCCCTATATCGTGTTCTCCGACACGGTGAACCGCATGATGCCGAAGCATCACCGCGAACTGGGCCTGAAGGTTTCCACTTCCAACCTGTGCTCGGAAATCACCCTGCCCACCGGTGTCGACCATCTGGGCAACGATCGCACAGCGGTGTGCTGCCTGTCCTCGCTCAATCTCGAGACGTGGGACCAGTGGAATACCGACAAGACCTTCATCGAGGACGTGATGCGTTTCCTCGACAACGTGCTGCAGGACTATATCGACCGCGCACCGCCCGAAATGGCGCGCGCAAAGTATTCCGCCAGCCGCGAACGTTCGGTCGGCCTGGGCGTGATGGGCTACCACTCCTTCCTCCAGTTGAAGGGCATCGCAATGGAAAGCGCGATGGCGAAGGCGTGGAACCTCAAGATGTTCAAGCACATCAGCGCCAAGGCCGATGAGGCATCGATGATGCTGGCGCAGGAACGCGGGGCCTGCCCCGACGCGGAGGAACGCGGCGTGATGCAGCGCTTCAGCTGCAAGATGGCGATCGCGCCCACGGCGTCGATCAGCATCATCTGCGGCGGTACCAGCGCCTGCATCGAACCGATCCCGGCGAATATCTACACCCACAAGACCCTGTCGGGCAGCTTCGTGGTGAAGAACCCCTATCTGGAACGGCTGCTGCAGGCGAAGTCCAAGGATTCCAACAATGTGTGGAACACGATCCTCGAGAAGGGCGGTTCGGTCCAGCATCTCGATTTCCTCAGCCCTGAGGAAAAGGCGATCTACAAGACCAGCTTCGAGATCGACCAGCGCTGGCTGCTGGAATTCGCTGCCGACCGCACGCCCTATATCGACCAGGCGCAGAGCCTGAACCTGTTCATCCCGGCTGACGTGGACAAGTGGGACCTGCTGATGCTGCACTTCCAGGCCTGGGAGAAGGGCATCAAGTCGCTCTATTACCTCCGGTCGAAGAGCGTTCAGCGCGCAGGCTTTGCCGGCGGGGTGGAAGCGGACAACACCGCCGATGCGCCAAGGATCGAACTCAGCGCAGGCGACTCGACCGATTACGAGGAATGCCTCGCCTGTCAGTGAGGCAGGGGAGGTCTCGATGGCCGTGGGCGGACGAATTCCCGACTATCCCACCGGCTCCATCGCTGACTGGATCGCGGTTGACCGCTATTTCTCCGGGTTGTTGACGCCAGGCGATCCCGTTCTCGAACGGACGCTTGGTGCAACTGCCGCCGCCGGCCTGCCATCACATGAGGTGTCGCCGCTTCAAGGCGGGCTGCTGGCATTGCTGTTGCGGATCAGCGGTGCGCGGCGCGTGCTGGAGATCGGCACGCTGGGCGGTTACAGCACGATCCTGATGGCGCGGGTCCTGCCCGATGATAGCGAACTCATCTCCATCGAAGCGAACGCGAAAGCGGCGGGCATTGCGCAAGCGAATATCGCGCAGGCTGGCCTGGCACATCGTGTGTCGGTGATGGTGGGGCAGGCGCTCGACATATTGCCGCGCCTGTCAGGGCCATTCGATTTCATCTTCATCGATGCCGACAAGCCGAACAATCCGCAGTACCTGCAATGGGCGCTGGCGCTTTCCCGCGTGGGCACGATCATCGTCGGCGACAATGTGGTGCGGGGCGGTGCGGTGGCCGACGACGCCAGCACCGATCCGCGTGTTCAGGGCGTCCGTGAATTTCTGAATATGCTGGCGGCAGAGCCACGGCTGGAAGCTACGGCGATCCAGACTGTCGGAGAAAAAGGGTGGGACGGTTTCGCATTGGCGGTGGTAGGACCGGTCGAGGAGATGGGCTGATGAGTTTGAAGCTCCGCACCGTGCTGCCCCTGATGGCGCTGTTCGCCCTCGCCGCCTGCGCGCGACAGGCGCCCGATGCAGTGAGCCAGGCGGCCGATGCGCCGAACTTCCTCTATGGGTTGTGGCACGGTTTCATTTTCCCGTTCGCCTGGATCGTTTCGTTGTTCGACCCCGATGCCGCCGTTTACGCCGTGCCGAACAATGGCGGCTGGTACGATTTCGGGTTCTTCCTGGGCATCACGGTGCTGGGCGGAGGATCGTGGTTCAGTTCGAAACGGCGCGGCGATTGACCGAATGACACGCAAAGGCCCCGTGCCGCGTGGGCGGCAGCGGGGCCTTCATCATGCTTCCACCGGCTGCAATGGTGGAAGGTTGCATGGCACGTCAACCGGGTCAGGCGTGCGCGCCTTCCTTCAGATAGACACGGTTGTCGTCGATCCGTTCCACGTCATCCAATGACAGGTAACGGTGCTGGCCATCGTCGCTGTCCGTGCGGGTCAGCTTGATGCGGTCATCCTCGATCCCGTCCACCGTGCCGACGTGCTGGCCGCTGGCGTTGGCGACTTCCATGTGTTCCTTGATCCTGAGCTTCTCGAACATCGGATAATTCCTTCTCGTTGCGATCGCCCCACACAGGCCAGAACGGTGCACGCAGCGCCCCGTTCCGCCGTTCGTCGCGCCTGCCGCACGGCTCTGCCCGGTGGTCCGGGTCAGCCTCCCATGGCGAGGAAATAGAACGTGTAGAAAGCGCTCCAGCCGATGCCGAACAGCACCCAGAGCAGCGGCATTGGGAACCGGCGGCGCAAGGCCGGGCCAAGCGTACCGAACACTGCGGCTACCAGCAGGAAACGCGGCAGACGTGCGATGATCGAAGCGATGAAGAAGCCCGCCATGCCGGCACTTTCGATGCCCGCGGCATGGGCGTAGATCTTGTAGGGCACTCCGCTGAACGACCCCAGCAGCATCGCCATCGTCCCGCCTTCATGCCATGCGGCGGATGCCTGATTGACCAACGCGGGGGAAATTCCCGGCAGGCTTTCCAGCACGGCCCGGCTGCCTGCCGGATCACCTGCCGCCCAGAGCAGCATGGCGAGCCCGCCGAGGGCCGCGAATGTCGCGGCGACCAAAGCCGCCCACAGCGCGCGTTTCCGGCCATGGCGCAGGCCCATCGCGCTGATCGGCACATCGGCCACGATGAACAGCAGCAACGCCTCTGCAAAGGCCCAGCATGCGACCAACAACAGCATGTGGTCAGAGCGCGAAGAAGTAGTTCGTCAAATGGAAGAACACCGGCGCCGCGAAGCTGACCGAATCCATGCGGTCCAATGCGCCGCCATGCCCTTCGATCATCGTGCCCCAGTCCTTCGCCCCCAGCGATCGCTTGACCGCCGACAGCACCAGCCCGCCGGCAAAGCCCGCCAGCACGATGGCCAGCGCCATGCCGGCTGCCTGAAGCGGGCTGAACGGCGTGATCCACCACAGGCCCGCACCTACCGCGGAGGCGGACAGGCCGCCGCCGATCAGTCCTTCCCAGGTCTTGGCGGGGCTGATGCGCGGGGCGACCTTGCGCTTGCCGAACAATTTGCCGAAGACATATTGCAGCACGTCCGAAAGCTGGACCACGGTTATCAGGAAGAACAGCAGCAGGAAGTTCTCGTGATAGCCGGGAATGTCCAGGATCAGCAGGGCGGGCGCGTGGCTGATGCAGAACACGGTGAGCATCAGCGCCCACTGGATGCGCGCGGTGCGGGGCAGGAAATCCTCCGTCTCGCCCTTCAGCACCGCCAGCAGCGGCAGCAGCAGGAACGCCCAGACCGGGATCAGGATCGCGAACAATGTCTGCCAGTCCGCCGCGATCAGCCAGTATTGCAGCGGAATGAAGACATAGAACGCCACCACCACCGGGCGATGGTCTTCCGGCCGGGTGGGCGTGATCGAAAGGAATTCGCGCAGGCAATAGAAGCTGGTCAGCGCGAACAGCACGATGGTGACGTTCCGCCCGAAGAAGAACGCCACGCCGAACAGGGCAACCATCAGCCACCATGCCTTGATCCGGGCGTTGAGGTTATCGACCGTGGCGCGTGCGCCTTCGCTCGTCGCCCGGCGGGACAGGGCGAAGCCGATGGTGGATGCCACCAGCAACAAGGCGAAGACGCCCGCGAACAGGGTGATCATGGTGTCGCTCATCAACCGACCTCCCCTTCCGCCAGCGCGCATACGGCATCGCGTGCCCGCGCCAGGAACGCCGTCTTGTCCTCCCCCTCATCAAACGCGATCGGCGTGCCGAAATTGACGACGCAGCTGATGGGCGCGGGCAGGATCGCCCCCTTGGGATAGGCGCGGGCCAGGTTAGCGAGATAGACCGGCACCAGTTCGGCCTGCGGATAATCGCGGGCCAGATGCAGCAGGCCGGGCTTGAACGGGCCGGGCAGCGCCTCGTTGCGGCGGGTGCCTTCGGGGAAGATGATCAGCGAATCCCCCTTGTCCAGCGCATCGCGCAGCGGGGCCAGCGGATCGCGGGATCCGGCCCGTTCCACCAGCACCGCGTTCAACACCTTCAGCGCGATGAAGCGCTTGACCGGGCCGGTGCCCCAATAATCCCTGGCGGCCACCGGGTGGGTCCGCTCGCGCAGCGACACCGGCAGCGATGCCCACAGGATGATCGTGTCGAGATGGCTGGCGTGGTTGGCGAAATAGATGCGTTGCCGTTCCGCGGGCGCGCAGCCGCGCCAGCGCGCATGGCCACCCACCAGGAAGCGGGTGAGGGCGAAGATGCCGTCTCCGATCGCGCGGGCCAGCATCTCAGCGTGCCTCAAGCTGGCGGGCGATGCGCGACAGGCGCTTGACGCAGGTCACGGCGGCCCCGGCCACGATCACCCACAAGATCCCCTCGATCACCGGCTGCGGGCTGTCCAAAGCGGCGATGGCTGGGCCGAACGCGGCCACGATCGCCCCCACCGTCAGCACGAACATGCGGTGCTGCTTGGCCATCGGGCCCACGAAATCCTGCGCGAAGCCCAGCGCCCCGCCGGTCATGCGGATATAGGCGGTGGCGAAGGCCAGCAGCGCCGCGCCATAGCCAAGCTCGGGCATGTTCGCCGCATAGCCTGCGCCGATCAGCAGCAGCGCATCCTCGATCCGGTCGGGCACTTCGTTGAACAGCGGGCCGGTCGGGCTCTGCCGCCCGCCTTCCACGGCCACCATTCCGTCCAGCATGTTCGCCAGCAGGCGCAGCTGGATGCCCAGCGCCGCGCCAAGGAACCACCACGGATCGTCGCGTGCCAGCAGGAACGCCCAGGCCCCGCCCGCCGCGCAGAATATGCCCAGCGTCGAAATCGCATTGGGGGAAATGCCGGTGCGGCGCAGCGCGCCCGCCAGCAGCTTCGCCCATCCGGCCGAGCGGGTTTTCAACGGCCGCCGGTTTGATCCATCCGCCATCCGCCATCTCCTCCCTGCAGGATGCCTGCGCGTGATGTGCGGCGCGCGCGCCGCAAGGGCAAGCCTGCATTTCCAACGGTTTAGGCGCGGCGCCTTCCCGCATAATGGATTTTCATCACTTATCCCCGCCGAATCGCATTATTCTGCCTTCGATTTACGAGCATGATTCCCTATGTAGGTCGTTCGCCTGTTTATCCGGAGACACAACATGTCGTTGCTCGAAGCCCGCAAGACCTACAAGCCCTTTGAATACCCCTGGGCTTATGAGTTCTGGAAGCGGCAGCAGCAGATCCACTGGATGCCGGAAGAAGTGCCGCTGGGCGAAGATTGCCGCGACTGGGCGCAGAACCTGTCGGATCACGAACGGAACCTGCTTACCCAGATCTTCCGCTTCTTCACGCAGGCGGACGTGGAAGTGCAGGATTGCTATCACGAGAAATATGGCCGCGTGTTCAAGCCGACCGAGGTGAAGATGATGCTGGCGGCCTTCTCCAACATGGAGACGGTGCATATCGCCGCCTATTCCCACCTGCTCGACACCATCGGCATGCCCGAAAGCGAATACGGCATGTTCCTCGAATATGAGGAAATGAAGGCGAAGCACGATTACCTGCAGGAATTCGGCGTCGACAATGACGAGGATATCGCCCGCACGCTCGCCATGTTCGGCGGCTTCACCGAAGGGCTGCAACTGTTCGCCAGCTTCGCCATGCTGATGAACTTCCCGCGCTTCAACAAGATGAAGGGCATGGGCCAGATCGTCAGCTGGTCGGTGCGCGATGAATCGCTTCACTGCGAAGGCATCACCAAGCTGTTCCACGCCTTCTGCGCGGAACGCGGCTGCCTGACCAAGGCGGTGAAGGAAGACATCATCGACGCCTGCCAGAAGACGGTGCGCCTGGAAGACGCCTTCATCGACCTGGCGTTCGAACAGGGCCCGGTCCCGGGCATGACGCCGAACGAGATCAAGAAATACATCCGCTATATCGCGGACTGGCGGCTGAGCCAGCTGGGCCTCAAGCCGGTCTACATGGTGGAAGACCACCCGCTGCCCTGGCTCACCCCGCTGCTCAACGGCGTGGAGCATGCCAACTTCTTCGAAACCCGCGCGACCGAATATTCGAAGGCCGCGACCAGGGGCAATTGGGGCGATGTCTGGTCGAACTTCGACAGCCGCCGCAAGGCGAAGACCTCCAGCGGCGCCAATGACGGCGCGGCCCAGGAAGGCGAGCCGGACATGTTCGGCGGCGAAGGCAGCGGAGTGCAGGCGGCGGAGTGAGCCGCCGCCCGGCCTGCCACCCTACAGCAACCCCCTGATCTGTTCCGCGCACAGCACCACGAACAGGGCCGAGGCCAGCGCCAGCAGGCCGTTGGACAACCAGCCCGAGCGCCATTCGCCCGGCGTTCGGGATGAGTTGAGCAGCCACATCAGCGTCAGGGCCAGGAAGGGCATGAAGAACGCCCCGAAGGCGCCATAGGCGATGATCAGGGCGAAAGGCTCGCCCAGCAGCAGCAGGGCCATCGGCGGGAAGGTCAGCCACAGGACGTAGAACCGGAAAGAGCGGGTCGTCTCCAGCGCCGGCGCGCCGTCTATCCCGTCCTCGTCCAGCGCATGGGCGGGGGTGGTGCGCAGGCTCCGCACGAAATCGGCGAACAGCAGGGAGACGCCTTGCCACACGCCCAGCAGCGAAGAGAACGTGGTGGCGGCGAAGCCGATCAGGAAGATCGTCGCGATCGTCCTGCCGAAGCGTTCGGCCAGGATGTTGCCGAGGTCGAGCAGGCCGCGATCTCCGCCCGACAGGCTGACCTGCGCGGCATAGAGCAGTTCGGCGCCCACGATCAGCATGGCGATCACGAAGATGCCGGTCGCGATATAGGCCACGCGGTTGTCCAGCCGCATCATCCCGATCCATTCGGGGGTGCGCCAACCCTTGGCATTTATCCAGTATCCATAGGCGGCCAGCGTGATCGTGCCGCCCACGCCGCCGATCAGGCCCAGCGTGTAGATCGCCGATCCCGCCGGCAGGGTGGGGACAAGGCCGCCCAGCGCATCGCCCAGGTTCGGCGCGACCAGCACGGCAAGGCCGACGACCACGATGAACATCACCGCGATGAAGAACTTCATCACCGCTTCGAACACGGCATAGCGGTTGAACAGGACGAACACCGCGCCCGACACGCCGGCCATCACGCCCCAGGCCCAGAACGGCAGGAGGCCGGGGAACAGCGCCGCCAGCGGGAGCGCGGTCGCGCTCATCGCGGTGCCGCCGTAAACGAAGCCCCAGATCACGATGTAGATGCCGAAATACCAGCTGGTCCACCGGCCCATCGATCGCCAGCCTTCAAGCATGGTGGAGCCGGTGGCGAGGTGATAGCGCCCCGCCGCTTCCGCCAGCGCGATCTTCAGGATGCAACCGATCACCGCCGCCCACAGCAGCGCATGGCCATAGCGCGCGCCCGCGACCAGCGTGGCCACCAGGTCACCCGCGCCGACTCCGGTCACCGCCACCACGATGCCCGGGCCGATCAGCTTCCATCGGGCCAGTCCGGGCGGCGGCGCGGCATGGGCGGCATCGGCGGCTGCGCCCGGCGGGCCATCGTTGCTGTCGGCCATCTATCTGATCCCCCTCATGCCGTGCGGCTGTCGTCGTGCGATGCGCAGGCTAGGGCCTCCACGGCGCGATAGGAAGCGCCGTGTCCATCTGGCCATCGGCGTGGCGGCCGGTTATCTTCGGGCGATGATCCGCATTTCCACCAGCCTTGCCGCTGTCATGCTCGCCGCCCTGCCGCTCCCCGCGCTGGCCTGCTCCGTCGTTTCCGGTTATCGCGCTCCGACCAATTTCGAGCTGGCGCGGGATGCCGAACTGATCCTGCTGGGCAAGGTGATTGGCGCGGAAGGCGGCGCTGCCGAAGAACCGTGGAACGACCGGCTGCTGGTGGAGCCGATCGCCGCGCTCAAGGGCGATCTGCCGGATGGCCCGGTGAAATTGCCGGGCATGGGGCTGGTCGAACGGGACGGGTTCCGGGTGCTGAGCAATCCCTACGATTTCACCTCGGCCCATCCGCTCAGCTTTATCGGCGGCTGCGTGCGCTATATGTTTCCGCTGGGCGGGACGGTGTTGTTCTTTCTCGTTCCCGACCAGACGCCGGGAAGCTGGCGGCCCGCCGGCGGCCCGTTCAGCCGCTGGGCGGAAGACGTGCCGGAAGGCGGCGGGCCGTGGGCCGCGCTCGCCGCGCTCTATGCCGACGCGGCTGACTTGCCGGAGGGCGAGCGGATGGCCCTGCTGGAGGCGGAGCGTGCGACGCTCGCCAGCCGCGGGGACGATCCGATTGCCTTGCTGATGGCCGCCGATATCGCGCGGCAGATCGCGGGGCCGGATGACGGGGCGGAGGAGGGGCCGGACATGCCGTGGAGCGAATGGCCGGATGATGTCCCGCCGCCCGGCGCCGGCGATGCCGTGCCCGATGTGATGCGGGCGGCGGAGGACGAATAGCGCGTCGCCGCTTTACGGCTTGCCGTCCATCCCCTACGCCCGCCGCATACGGGGTTTCCTGCATGCGCATGAACAGGGGTTTTCACGATATGCGTATCGTCTCGCTCTCGCTGGCCGCGCTCGCGGCGTTCGTGCCCTCTGTCGCCATCGCGCAATACACGCCGGAACAGCAGGCCGAGATGGCCTGCGTCTACAGCCAGCTCACGCCGGAACAGCGCGCGCAGGTGGTGGACATGCTGTTCGCCACCGACGAAGCGGCGGGCAATGCCGCGGAACAGGCGCTGAACCCGGTGTTCGACGCGGCTGACGAAGTGTGCATCGCGCGGTACGATTGGGGTGAGGATGGCGTGATCGCGGGCGAGGAGTACGCCATCGCCACGATCACGTTCGAAGCGACGCAGTTCGCGCTGCCCGGGACTGTCCCGCACCAGATGCTCGACCGGCTGATGGCCGGCTTTCCGCCGGAATTCTCCTATACCTTCACCTATGAAGGGCAGGAACTGCTGGACGAGGAAGGCGTCGAAGCGTGGCGGGCCAGGGCAGAGCAGAGCCTGCGGGAAGCCGGCGTGGCGGAAAGCGACCGGGGCTTCGCCATCGTCTATCTCGGCGCGCTGGCCGACTTCTCGCTCGCTGGCGCGAAGTGGACGGACCTGTTCGAACGGCAGGTCCGTTAGTCCGGGGCCCCGATCCCCCGATCGCGCGTCAGAACAGCCAGGTTTCCGGCCGTGCGATCGGCTCGCGCGTTCCCGCCTTCACCAATGACACCAGGCTGCGCACCGCCATCCATACGAGCGCAATCGCCGCCACTATCATCGCCGCCGCGAAAGAGGCGAGCAGCGCTTCACCCGCATGAGCGTCGTTCGGCCCGTTTGACGCCACGGCGATCAGATAGGCGATCATCAGCACCGCCGCCCCGGCCACGACCGCCGCCGTGATCCAGAAGGTGCGGATCAGGTAGCGCAGGTGGGAAATCTCCCATTCCTCGCGCGCCTCGCTCCGCCATATATGGGCCAGGATAATACCCACGATCAGGGAAAAGCCGGTGAAATAGGTCGCCAGATACAGCAGGCTCACGATGACCGGGCGGTTGAAGAAACCGCTGGTCCCGGGCGCACCTTGCCCTTGCCGTTCGTCCATCGCCGCTGTCCCTCCTGCTTGGTGTCGGAGACGAACCTAGCCTGTCGGTGCCATGCGGGAAAGCCTGCCACCCATCGACGGTGGGCGGCATGTTCGGGCCGAGCGGCGGGGCCATGCGGCAGCCCGTGGCGAGAGAGCGGGCGAAGGACCTGAAAATCTCGTATTTTCGCCATTTCCTGCTATATTGAAGGGCAGGAAAGGACAGGAACATGAAGAACACGACTCAAGAGGATCGTGCCAGGGAGTTGCTCGCCCTGTTGAACGCCATGAAGGCCCACCCCGAACGGGACTGGAGCGCCGAACGCGCCCGCGCGGGCGTATTGCGCGAAATGCTCGTCCGTCAGACGGCCGCCTGATCCCGATTCAGCACTGATATCAGGCGGACGGCGGGACATGCCCGCGACAATGCCCGATCATCCTCACCGAAGGTTTAAGGGCCGGGCGGAATGCCCGTACCCCCCAGCGTTCAGAGCTTTTCGGCGAGCAGGAATTCCGGCGTGTCGGCAAAGCCCATGAACTGGCCCATGATGGCCTGAACCGTTTCGCCCGACATGTCTTCCGCGCCGAAGCCGGCAATGTCCGGCACATCGAACAGTTCGACATACTGGACGCTGGGGTCCCCTTCGCCCACCAGCAGGCCCTGCACGCGATAGGTGTCGAAGCTGCGGACCCGTTCGAGCCCGCGCATCGCGGGCTGGTCCACTTCCTTTACCCAGCTTTCGAACTCAGCCGGCGTCACGCCGGGTTTCAACCGATACTTGATGATGATCGCTGCCATTGTGCCCCCCTGTTCGCCGCCGATTCGGTTGGGCGACAGGGAGAGATTACGCCGTGCCACGCCGCTGGCAAGGCTGCCTGCACGCTAAACCTTTCCTACAGCGCAGCGAGGCGCTAAGGCCCCCGCGACTTGCAGGAGAGGTGCGCGCGATGGGCGTTAGTGACGACAAGGCGATGCTCGCCAAGGCGGAAACACTGATCGAGGCGCTGCCTTTTTTCCAGCGTTACGCGGGGCGCACCTTCGTGGTGAAATATGGCGGCCATGCGATGGGCGATCCTGAGGCCGCGCGCGATTTCGCCGAGGATATCGTGCTGCTGAAGGCCGTGGGCATCAATCCGGTGGTCGTCCATGGCGGCGGTCCGCAGATCGGCGCGATGCTGAAGAGGCTGGGCGTCGAAAGCACCTTCGTCGACGGCTTGCGGGTGACGGACAAGGCGACTGCCGAAGTGGCGGAAATGGTCCTGTCCGGCGCGATCAACAAGGAACTGGTCGGCTGGATCGCCGGGGCGGGTGGCAAGGCCATCGGCATTTCCGGCAAGGATGGCGGGCTGATGACGGCCACCAAGGTGAAGCGCACCACCAAGGACCCCGAAAGCAATATCGAACAGGCAGTCGATCTCGGCTTCGTGGGCGAACCGTCGAAGATCGACACCACCGTTCTCGAGACCGTCAGCAAGGCGGGCATGATTCCCGTCATCGCCCCGATCGGCGCGGGCGAGGATGGGCATACCTACAACATCAATGCCGATACGATGGCCGGCGCGATCGCGGCGGCGCTGGGCGCGGCGCGCCTGTTCCTGCTGACGGACGTGCCCGGCGTGCTCGACAAGCAGAAGAACCTGCTGACCGACCTGACCCCGGCCGACATCGTCAAGTTGCAGCAGGACGGCACGATTTCCGGCGGGATGATCCCCAAGCTGGAAACCTGCATCCATGCGGTCGAGGCTGGCTGCGACGCCGCCGTAGTGCTGGATGGGCGTGTGCCGCATGCGATGCTGCTGGAATTCTTCACCTCCCGCGGTGCGGGCACGCTGATCCGGGCTGAATGATGCGCGCGACGCCGGTTCTCGCCACCGCTCTGGCATTTGCGCTGGGTAGTTGCGGCACAGCGGACGAGCCGGCCGTCGAAGCCAGCGAGGCACCGCTTGCCGATCCTGCCGTTCCGGCAGGCGAGGAGGACGCCGCACAGGCTGCCCCAACGCTGGATGAGGCGGCGCTGACCGATCGGGAGAACCCGCAGCGGTTGCTGGCCTATATCGCCGCCGCCGCCGCACAGGGCCAGTGGGGCCAGGGCGCCCGCGCCTGGCACGAAGGGCAGATGGATGCGGCAGGGCTGAAGGCCGAACTGGGCGGGCAGGAAGCCCCGCGAGTCACCTTCGGCACCGGGATGGCCGAGGGCGCCGCCGGATCGCTCTATTACGAAACGACGATCGAAGTGGCGCCTGCCGGTGCCTCGCCCGGTCGCAAGGGCACGATCACGTTGCGGCGGGTGAACGACGTGCCGGGTGCCGAGGAATGGCAGCTCAACTGGCATGTCGACCGTATCGCGTGGAAGGATTGAAGCACGCGAGATGCGTATTATCCGATTGATACACCCCGCATGGCTCGGCTAGCGTGGCGGTGAACCGAACTGCAATCCGAAAAGGCTGGGAACCGTGGCAGGCGTAGTAATCATCGAAATTCTTGGCATGATCATCAACCTGCTGGTCATGCTGGTGATCGTGCAGTTCGTGCTGAGCCTGCTGATCGCGTTCAACGTGGTCAACATGCAGAACCAGTTCGTGGAAGGGTTGTGGCGCGCGATCAATGCGCTGCTCGATCCGATCCTGCGGCCGATCCGCCGCATCCTGCCCGATACGGGCATGATCGACTTTTCGCCGCTGGTGCTGATTTTCGGGCTGACCATCCTTCACAGGGTGCTGGTCCTTACTTTGTAGGAGAATTGTTTGATGAGTGCCGCTCTGATCGACGGGAAGGCCTTCGCGGAAGGACTCCGCCAGAAAGTCGGGAAATTCGCCGCCGAGTTCGCGGCGAAAGCTGGCCGCAAGGCCGGGCTGGCCGTGGTTCTGGTGGGTGAAGACCCGGCCAGCCAGGTCTATGTACGCAGCAAGGGCAAGTCGACCGTCGAGGCCGGCATGAACAGCTTCGAATACAAGATGCCTGCCGATGCGAGCGAAGCCGACCTGGTCGCCAAGGTCGAGGAACTGAACGCCGATCCCAACGTGGACGGCATCCTGGTGCAGCTTCCCTTGCCCAAGGGCCTGGACGAGCAGACCGTGATTTCCACCATCGATCCCGACAAGGATGTCGATGGCTTCCACATCATCAATGCCGGCCGCCTGTCGGTTGGCCAGAAGGGTTTCGTGCCCTGCACCCCGCTGGGCTGCCTGATGCTGCTGAAGGATCGGCTGGGCGATCTGTCGGGCAAGGACGCGGTCGTGATCGGCCGTTCCAACATTGTAGGCAAGCCGATGGCGCAGCTCCTCACCGATGCCAGCGCCACCGTCACCATCGCGCATAGCCGCACCAGGGATCTCGCCGAAGTGGTGAAGCGCGCCGACATCGTCGTTGCCGCCGTCGGCCGCCCGGAAATGGTCAAGGGTGACTGGATCAAGCCCGGTGCTACCGTGATCGACGTGGGCATCAACCGCATCGAAGTGAACGGCAAGGGCAAGCTGGTGGGCGATGTCGATTTCGCCAGCGCCAGCGAAGTCGCCGGTGCGATCACGCCTGTTCCGGGTGGTGTCGGCCCGATGACCATCGCCGTCCTGCTGCGCAATACGCTGGTTTCGGCCTATCGCCGCGAAGGCCTCGAACTCGACGAAACCGCACTGTGATCCGGCGCGCGGCCGCCCTTGCCCTGTCGCTGGCGCTTGCCGGCTGCATGGGGCAGAGCGGCCCGCCCGCCTATCGCGGTCCGCCGCTCCGCCAGACGGCGCAAGCCGGGCAGGTGGTCGCGGTCGAGCTGGCTCTGGCCCGCATCACGCGTGAACAGGGGCAATGGACGGCCATGGGCCTCTATGCCGCGCCGGCGGCGCTGCTGTTCACGCCCCAGCCGGTGAACGCGCAAACCTGGCTGAAGGGGAGGGCGAATCCTGCCACCGCGCCCCGGCGGCAATTGCATCAGGTCTGGTCCAGCTGTGACGGATCGCTTGCCGTTGCCAGAGGGGGCACGGTGCTGGCCGACGGCTCTGCCGGCTATTTCGTTACCGTGTGGGAACGGCAGTCCGATGGCAGTTACAAATGGGTGCTGGATGATGGCGATACGCTGCCTGCGGCTCTTGAAGAGCCTGACATGGTCCAGGCCAGCGAACCCGATTGTCGGGCGAAGGCCGGGATGGAGCCGCCACGGATCGCGCAGGCGAGCTATCTGACGCACGGGGCCTATGCGAAGGATGCTTCGTTGCGCTGGTCGGTGGCGATCGGGCCTGACAACGGGCGCAACCTGTCGGTCGATGTCTGGTCGGGCGAAGCGTTCGACTCGGTGATCGACCTTTCGATCAGGCCGGGGTTCTGACGGGATGCTGGAACTGTTCGTCTCGGCCTTCATCACGCTGTTCGTGGTGATCGATCCGCCGGGATGCGCCCCTATCTATGCGGGCCTTTCCGCCGATGCGAGCCCCCGCCAGCAACGCGCCATGGCGGTGAAGGCCGTGCTCGTCGCCTCGTTGATCCTCCTGGGCTTCGCCCTGTTCGGCAAGGAACTGCTTGGCGCATTGCATATCGAACTCGACTCCTTCCGCATCGCGGGCGGGATCATGCTGTTCTTCATCGCGATCGAAATGGTGTTCGAAAAACGCACCCGGCGGCGCGAGAAGCGGGCCGAGAAGATCATCGCACACAATGCGCAGACGCCGGAAGTAGAGGACGTCTCGATCTTTCCGATGGCGATGCCGATGCTCGCTGGCCCCGGCTCCATCGCCACCGTGATGCTGTTGATGAGCGGCGCGAGCGGGGAACGGATGGTCGTGGTGCTGGTGGCCCTCGCGGCGGTGATGGCGGTGGCGCTTGCCGCGCTGCTTGCCGCCGCTCCGCTGATCCGTCTGCTGGGCGTTTCGGTCGAGGCTGCAATCACCCGCCTGCTGGGCGTTCTGCTGGCGGCACTGGCCGCGCAATATGTGATCGATGGATTGAAGGGCAGCTTCGGGATCTGAGAGCTGTATTTCGCTCACGCCGGCTCGCTTCGCGAACGGCTCCTGGGGGCGGCCGCCTTCGGGCCTATTGAAGCGTGACCCGGTCATCATCGGCATCGCGACGGCCGAAGAATTGCATCAGCTGCACCAGCAGCTCGCAGCGCATCCCGATGTCGGGCGCTTCGAGCAGCGCCTGCTTGGCGGCTGCATCGAACGGCGCGATCTGGCTGACGCCATTGACCAGCGAGACGTCGTCAAGCCGGGCAACCGAATCCCAGTCGACGGAATATCCCTGGCGGTCCGCGAAATCGCGGGCTTCCCGTTCGAAGCTCGCGCGCTCCACGGCACTGAGGACGTCGTCGCCTTCCTCCAGCACCTCGCCTTCGATCTGGCGGAACGGTGTCGCCACATCCAGTTCGCGCAGCAGGCGGAAGCGATGCTCCCCTTCGAGCACGATATTGAAGCGCCCGTCTTCCAGGGCTTCCACTTCCCCGATGCGGCCCACGCAGCCGATCTCGAACAAGGGCGCGCCTTCGGCCGCCGTGTGAGGCTGGATCATGGCGATACGCCGGTCACGCGCCAGCGCATCGCTCACCAGCGCGCGGTAGCGCGGCTCGAAGATGTGCAGCGGCAGGCGCAGTCCCGGAAACAGGATCGCGCCTGACAGGGGGAAGATGGAAAGCCGCGCCGCACTCATTCGCTTGCTCTATCCGAACAGCAGGATCGACAGCTTGCGGCGCGTGGCGGCCACCCACGGGTCCTCAAGGCCCACGGCTTCGAAGATCTGCAGCAGCTTGGCCTTGGCCGCGCCTTCGTTCCATTCGGGATCGGTGCCGATCAGGCGCAGCAGCGTTTCGGCCGCCTCATCCCGCTGGCCGCCCGCGAAAGCGGCCTGGGCAAAGGCGAAGCCGGCATCCTGATTGGCGGGATCGGCCGCCGCGGCATCGCGCAGGGCCGCCAGCTCGCCATCGTCCTGCGGGGCGCTGGCCGCCAGCTCCAGCGTGCTGATCGCTTGTGCGATGGCGGGATCGTTCTCGATACCGGCAGGCAGCGTTTCCAGGACGGCGCGGGCATCCTCTGCCCGGCCCGTCGCTACCAATGCGCGGATGAGGCCGGCATAGGCGCGGGTTTCCTCGGGCGCCAGTTCGGTGATCTGGGCAAAGATGGCGGCGGCACGCTCTCCATCGCCGGCGGCCAGGATTTCCTCGCCCATCTCCAGCAAGGGTGCCACATCCTGCTGCTGCTGCGCCGTATCGCCTGCCTCGACCGGGAGCTTCTCCAGCAGCTGGTCCAGCATCTGGCGCAGCTGGCTCTCGCCCCGGGCATTGGTCAGGTCCGCCACTGGCTGGCCACGGAACATGGCATAGACCGTGGGGATGGAGCGGACCTGGAACTGTGCCGCGATGAACTGTTCCTCATCGACATTCAGCTTCGCCAGAAGCACGCCCTTGTCGGCATATTCGGCGGCGACCTTTTCCAGCACCGGAGTGAGCGCCTTGCACGGGCCGCACCATTCCGCCCAGAAATCGAGAATGACGAGCTTCGTCATCGAAGGATCGACGACATCCTTGCGGAATCGGTCCACCGCTTTCTGTTCGTCGAGATTGAGGCCCATGCTTGCCAAGGAAAGCTCCCGCTGTGTCTTGTCGTTGTGGTCGAAGTCCTGCCCTATAATGTGGACCTTTGGTGGGATTTGTGAAGGGGCGGCAGGACTTTATGGCGCTTGCGCAAATTCCGCCCGCGCGGAAGCGATTTCCCCTTGCCGGGGGGCAGAGGCGATGCTAACCGCGCGCCTCCCCACCGGTGCTGGTGCCCCGGTGAACGCCAGAGCGGGCGTAGCTCAGGGGTAGAGCACAACCTTGCCAAGGTTGGGGTCGAGGGTTCGAATCCCTTCGCCCGCTCCAGATTTTCTAGTTCGGGCAGTCTTCTCATTGGAAACAGCGCCCGTCAGAATGGCCGCTGTTTCCAAAAAATTACCAATGAGAAGTCGCCTCTGGCGTTGGCTGGCGAAGATTTCGCCGCCAGCAAGTTCTCGTATGCGGTCGCCCTGCCGCCCTCGCGAAGTGCAGATCTTCAGCGGCCGCGACGAAACAGCGAAGATGGCGTAGCTTCAATTCAAGATTCCCCCCATCTCGCTATCCAACGTCCCGGCGTGAAACGTTGAACGAGGTCATCCACTACTTCGTAGAACACAGGGATCACCAGCAGGCTCAGGAAGGTTGAGGTGATGAGGCCCCCGATCACGACGATGGCCATCGGCGCGCGAAAACTCGGGTCGGCGCCGAAGCCCAGGGCGATGGGCATCATGCCTGCACCCATTGCCAAGGTCGTCATCACGATAGGGCGTGCGCGCTTGTGACAGGCGTCGAGCAGCGCATCGAGCCGGGACATGCCGTGATCGCGCTGCGCCACGATGGCGTACTCCACCAGTAAGATGGAGTTCTTGGTGGCGATGCCCATCAGCATGATCATCCCGATCATGGCGGGCATGCCGAGGTTGGTGCCGGTCACGAACAGTGCCAGGATCGCGCCCGGGATCGACAACAGCAGTGCCCCCAGAATCGTCACCGGCTGCACCCAGGTATGGAACAGCAGCACCAGCACGATATAGATGCAGGCGACGCCGGTGCCCATCGCCAGCAGAAAACTCCGGCCGAGTTCATTGGAAGTTTCCGCTTCGCCGATGTCGTTCTTGACCAGGCCAGGCGGCAGGTGGGACAGGCTGGGCAACGCGGCGGCACGCTGCTGCACGTCGCCCAAGGCCTGACCGTTGAGTTCGATCTCGAAGTTCACGTTGCGCAACCGGTCGAGGCGATTGATCTGTGCGGGGCCGCTGGCGATCTCCACCTCCGCCACATCACGCAGCGGCACCGGACCGCGCGCACCCGGCACCGTAAGCTGACGCAGCAATTCCAGGTCTTTCGTCGCTTCGTCGGGCAGTCGCACCATGATCGGCACTTGGCGCTGGTTCAGGTTGAGCTTCGGCAGAAACTGATCGTAGTCGCCCAGGGTAGCCACACGCACCGTCTCCGCAATGGCGTCGGTAGTCACCCCAAGATCGGCTGCGCGGGCAGTGTCCGGGCGCACGATCAGCTCGGGCCGTTGCAGACTAGAACTGCTGGTCACTTGGCCGATCCCTGCCAGGCTGCGGAGTTCCTGCTCCACCGTGGCCGCATGTTGCGCCAACAGTTCACCGTCCTCGCCGGAAAGCACCAGTGTATAGGCTTCGTTTGCGGCCACTTTGACGCGTGCGCCGGCCACGTCCCGCAGGCGTGTGCGCAACTCGCGCTCGATGTGCTGTTGGCTCAGGCCCGGGCGCTCCTTGCGTGGCGTCAGGTTCAGCGTCAGGTTCGCCGTGCGCGCGTCGGCCGCGTTGCGCACCGGGCTGTCTCCGGCGCTGCCGCCGCCAACGGCGGTGTAGACCATCGTCACATGTGGATGCGCTGTCACGGCGGCGCGTACCTGTTCGGCAATGGTGCGCGTTTGTTCAAAGGTGCTGCCCGGCGGCAACTCGACGCTGATCCGGGTCTGGCTCAGGTCGTCCGGCGGCATGAAGTCGCCTTTGATCACACCTGTGAGCAGCGGCATGCAACTGGCGATGCCGAAAGCCGCCATGATCGCGAGCGTCGCGCCCTTATTCGTGAATGCCCAGCGCGCAGCCTTCAGATAGGCCGCCATCCAGAATGGTTCAGCATGGGGCCGGGTCGGCTTCTTCAGCAGATAGGCTGCCATCATGGGCGTGAGCAAGCGTGCCACGACGAGCGAGAAGAACACGGCGATGGAGGCCGTCCATCCGAATTGCACGAAGAACTTGCCGGCCAGACCTTTCATGAAGGCGGTGGGCAGGAAGACGGCGATCAGCGTGAAGGTGGTGGCGATCACCGCCAGCCCGATCTCGTCGGCCGCCTCGCGGGCGGCCACCAGGGGCTCCTTGCCCTGCGCCAGGTGGCGCATGATGTTCTCGATTTCGACGATGGCGTCGTCTACCAGGATGCCGACCACGAGCGACAGCGACAGCAAGGTAATGATGTTCAGCGTGAACCCCATCCATTGCATGAACAGAAAGGTGGGGATGATGGACAGCGGCAGCGCCACGGCGGTGACGAATGTCGCGCGGATATCGCGCAAGAAGAACCACACTACCAGCACCGCGAGCACGGCGCCTTCGATGAGCAGCGACATGCTGCCTTCAAAATTCTCCACCACCTGATCGATGGCGTTGAAGGCCTCGGTAAGCTCGATGTCCGGCTTCTCCGTCTTTAGTACGGCGAGCGCCTCGCGCACGCCGTTGGCAACGTCGATGTCACCGGCGCCTGTGGTGCGCAGGATTTCGAAGCCGACCACCGGCTTGCCGTTGAGGAAGGCGCCGCTGCGCCGTTCCGCCAGCGTATCGGTCACGGTGGCTACCTGATCCAGCCGCACGACATGCCCATCGGGCAATGGGATTTCAATGGCGGCCAGGGCGGCGGCCGAGGGTGCAGTTACGACCATGCGCACAGTCTGTTCGCCGCTGCCCAGCCTGGTACGTCCGCCTGGGGCTTCACGTTGCACCTGGACGAACTGGCGCGAGACATCGGCTGCACTCAGGCGCAATGCCAGCAGCCGATCTGGGTCGAGTTCCACGCGCACTTCGCGGCTCACACCACCCACGCGGTTGACGGCACCGACGCCGGGCACGGCAAGCAGGCGCCGGGTGATCTGGTCATCGACAAACCACGACAATGCTTCATCGTCCATGTGCGGCGACGCCACCGTATAGGTCAGGATCGGATCATTCTTGAACTCGATCTTGCTGATGATGGGGTCGCGCAAGGCGGCAGGCAGGTCTGCTCGCACCCGGGCCACTGCGGCTCGGGTATCGTCCAAGGCTTCCTGTGGCGGCTTCTCCAGGCGGAACTCCGCGGAGACCGTAGCCACGCCGTCCTGGACCGTCGTGTGCAGGTGCCTAAGCCCCTTCATCGTGGCCATCGCGTTCTCCAGCTTGCGGGCCACCTCGGTTTCCATCTGGGCCGGGGCGGTGCCTGGCAGGCTGGCCATGACGGTGATCATGGGCAGGTCAACGTCCGGAAAGTTCTGGACCTTGGCGGCGTGGAAGGAGAACAGCCCGGCCGCCGTGAGTATGACGAACAGCAGGATGGCCGGCACGGGGTTGCGGATCGACCAGGCGGAGAAATTCATGGTCGTCCCCTTCAGCGTGCGGTGGTCTGGAGGGGTGGATTCGGATTTGTGGTGGCGGCGACGCGCACCGTCACGCCATCCGCCAGGAAGCCGACGCCGGATTCGACGACCGCCGTGCCGGCGGCCAGCCCTTCGCGGATCTCGACCCGGTCACCGCGCCGGACGCCCAGCGTCACCTTCTGCTGCCGCACCTTGTCGCCCTCGATGCGGAAGACATAGCTGAAACCATCGCGCAGCAAGACCGCGGTCTCGGGCAGCGTCAGCACCGTGTGCTGACCCAGCAGAAGCTCGCCACGGGCAAACAAGCCGGCGCGCGCCGCAGCGGCGGGCTTCAGGTTCACATACACGATGCCGGTGCGGCTTTGCGGATCGACTTGCGGCGAGATCATGCGCACGCGGCCTTCGATGGCCTGCGTGCCGCCGAGTTTTATGGTCACTGTCTGGCCGGGCGCCACGCGCGCGAGATCCGGACCCGGCAACTCAGCGTGCCATTCAAGCCGACCCTGGCGCTGCATGCGCATGATTTCTGCACCCTCTTGAACGAGCGCGCCTTCAACAGCGGGCCGGGCGCTGATCACACCGCCGTCTGGTGCGCGCACCTGGGTGTAAGTCAGTCGCAGCGTGTCGGCTTGCACGCGCGCCCGCGCTGCGGCCAGACGGGCTTGCGCGGCATCGCCGGCCGCCAGGGCCTGATCGATGGCCTGGGCGGACAAGACCTCGGTGCCCTGAAGCGCCCGGGCGCGATCAGCGGCGCGACCCGTCTCTGCGGCATGGACCTCGGCTTCCTGAAGCGCGGCACGGCTGGCGTTCAGATCGGCTTCGAGCGTACCGGGGCTGAGCTGCGCCAGGAGTTGCCCCCGCTTCACCCGGTCGCCGATATCGACCAGCAGCCGCGACAGGCGCTGTCCGCCGATCTCAGAACCGATCACCACTTCCTGCCAGGCAGTAATGGTGCCGACGGCGTTCAGCGTCTGCGGCCATTGCTGTGCAGTGGCAAAAGTGCGCTTGACCGTCAGTGCTGGCGGCGTGGCAGGCGGCAGCGTGGGTTGGGCGGCGCTGCGCATGGCAATGAGCGACGCGGTAGAGACGACGGAAAGACACGCGACCGCAGCGAAGAGATAGATAAGGTGACGCTTCATGGTTGAGCAGCCAATTGATCGGTAGGGCGTGGGTCGGCGTTCCAGCCACCGCCAAGACTGCGGTACAGACGGAACCAGGCCTGTGCCTGATCCGCCTGCGCGGAAAGCAAGTCGTCGCGCGCGGTCAGGGCATTGCGTTGAGAAGTGACGCGCTGCTGGCCGTTATGCAGGCCCGCCTGCGCCTGCAGGACGGCACGCCGCGCAATGCCTTGCCACTCACGCTCCACGGATTCGGCCTCGCGCTGGCGGTCGCGCGTGGCTGCCATGCGCTCCAGCGATTCCTCGACTTCGGCGACGGCGGTTTGCCACTTCGCCTGCAAAGCCGCCGCCGCTTCATCGACCGCAGCCAGCGCGGCCTGACCCTGGGCATGGCGTGCCCCGCCGTCGAACAGCGGCAACGTCAAGCTCGGGACGATCGACCACAGGGAACTCACTGAACTCTGTCCGCCCGCACTCACACGCGCTTCGCCGACCAAAGCACCCAGACTGAGCTGCGGGTAGCGCTGGGCGTCCACGCTGCGGTGATGGGCCTGCGCAGCCAACCAGCGCTGGTGGGCAGCGGCTACATCCGGCCGCTGCGCCAGCAACTGTGCCGGCATCGTGTGGACCGCAAAGGCGGGCACGCTGGGCAGTGTACGGCGGGGCGACGCCCAGGCAGTGGGCAAGGCGGGGGCTTGCAACTCGGCCGCCAATGGAGTTGCCGGCTCGCCGAGCAGCAAAGCCAGTTCCTGCAGGGCGACCTGCGCCTCGGCCCGCTCGGCGCTGCGACGGGCGGTGGCGAGCGAAACATCTGTCCGCAGCAGGGCCACGTCGCTGGCGTTCATGAGGCCAGCCGCCCGTTGCTGACGTCCCCACGTTGCAAGCTGGACCGCCAGCAGAACGTCGAGTTCAGCAATCTCTTCACGCGCCTGCGCCAGCCGCAGGTTCACGTAGGCTGCGGCCACATCGGCCGCCAGGGTCACGCGGGCGGCGTGCCAGTCGTGTTGCGCGGCGTCAGCCTGCGCCGCCTGCTCATCGGCCTCGGCGCGCTTGCCGCCAAAGAGGTCGATCTCCCAACTGGCATTGAACTGGGCGTCCGACTGGGTGGAAACGCCAGGCATGCTGTTGAGATTCTCGCCACGGCTCGATGTGGCACTCACGCCAAGTTGCGGCAGCAGGCTGGCGCGGGTTTGGATGACCAAGGCACGCGCCTGTCGATGCCTGGCGGCGGCCACCTGCAGGTTCGGGTTGGCAGCCTGGGCGCGTTCGATCAACTTGACGAGCATCGGGTCAGGAAAGGCCTTCCACCAATCGGCGAGTGCTGCCGTCGATCCACCATGGGGCAAGGGTCCGCGCCAGACCTCAGGCAGGTCAACTGCCACCGGCGCCCGGAGTGGTGCGCCGGCGCAGGCGGCCAACAGCAGAACCAGCCCACAGGGCGCGATCAGCGAGGACAGGTGACCGTTCGTCATGGCGTGAAGACGATGCGCTCGCTGGTGCGGGCTGTTTCGGACCATGCCTGCTCCACGTTACGGAGCGGCGTGGCTCTCACGTCGATGCGGAACGTGCCGCACGAGATCTCTTTCGCCAGTGCTGGCAACTCCATGAGAATCTCGCGAACCGACACCGAGCCGTGCCCGCTGCCCACGATCTGGAGATTTGCAGAGCGCAGGAAGGTGCCTGGGATGGCAGCGACTTCTCCCGCCATCGAGCCGAGATGTATCCAGGCAAGCGGCAGGCTGCGATCCGCGCGTTGCTTGAGTACGGTCTCCATGACACGCACCGCACACTCCCCCCAGACGAAATCGAGCACGACATCGACCTCGCAAGCGAGGGCACCCAACCGGGCATCCCCCAGCGTCACGATCTCCGTGGCGCCGAGTGTCGGCAGCTTCGCGAGCTTCTGCTCGTCCCGACCCGCCGCGATGACCTGCGAGGCGCCCAGGTGCCGTGCGATCTGCACGGCCATGCTTCCCGAACTCCCGGTGGCACCGAGGACGAGCACCTTCTGCCCGCGCTGAAATGGCACACGACAACGCAGCGCCAGCCATGATGCCATTGCAGGATTCATCGCGCCTGCGACGGCGACCGGGTCGCTATCGATCGACAGTTCGATGCTGTGATCCAGCTCAATCACCGTCTTGTCGGCCATCGTGCCCATCTGGCCGGGGCCCTGCACGAAGTAGCGCAGCTTGCCGTCGGTGCCGCGGCCCACACCATCGACCCCTGGAACGAGCGGCAGTCTGCCGGAACTGGAGTAATGCTTGCCTGAAGCTTGGCCGCGAGTGACGTGATGAAGGCCGGCGGCAAGCACTTCGACAAGCATCTCACCGGGCCCTTTTGGCACGGGATCGGTATGGTCGCCGTAGTGTGGCGGTTGGTCGAACGAAGCTATGACAGCGGCTTTCACGGGGTTCTCCTTCGGGGCGCGGCGCGGCTATAAAGTTCGTAATACGATCTATTATTGATGCGTAATACGAACTATGTCAAGATCGAGCCACGATGAAGAAGCAAAGATCCATGAAGCAGGCCTCCGCGCCCAGCGAAGGGCTGGCCGATGCGCTTGTGACGACCGCCTTTGTCACGATGGCCGTAATCAACAAGATTGGCGCCGAGAACGACTTGTCCCTCTCGCTGATCCGCGTCCTGGGAATCCTGTGGGATCGGCGCCCGCGAATGGCCGAGCTTGCCGACTACCTCGGGTTGGAAAGGCATACGATGTCCGGGCTTATCGCCCGGGCGGAAAAGAGGGGGCTGGTGGGGCGTGCGCCGAATGAAGAAGATGGAAGGGCGACAGACGTTTTTCTGACGGGCGATGGGGCCAAGCTCGTCAAACGGCTGCATGTTCAGGGCCGACAGGCGCTGGCACCGCTCATCGAACAACTCAGTGCGTCAGATCAGCAACTCCTTCAGGAACTGCTTCAGCGCATGTTCGAAACTCGGAAAGGTTGAAGCCAATCGGCCAATTCCTTGAGGCCTGTGTGTGGGTAGCCTTTAAGCGGCTAACTGTAGCGTTTCCGGCTTCGCTACTCCTTCCGCGAGCAGCCGTTCGATCTCACCGGAGGTCCGCCGCGGCGCGAGCTTCAGCGCCGCGTCGATATGGATGTAGCCCTGCGTGACATTCCGCGAGGCGGACCTCAGCATGGTCCGGATCGTCAGTTCCGGGAAACCGAGATCGCCAGCGACGCTGCCGGAGATATGGCGCAGCAGCGATGGTCAGATGCTTCGCACCCGCTTGCCGAGGAGCGGCTTGAGCCGGCTTCTCCGGGCCGATTGCCGCGTGTGCTTGGGCTGGGCTGGAAGGTGGCGGGCAGGCCGGGTGGCCTACCCGCGCGGGAAATCAGCAGCCGTTTCCGCCCAATATCCCACCCATGATGCCGCCAAACATTCCGCCGCGCTTGGGCTTGCACTGCGGCTGTTCCTGGCCCTGCGCTTCACCAAAGCTGTCATTGGCCGTGCCCATGCTTATGCCTTCGGCTTCCATCCAGTTGGTGATCGAACGGTGGCGCACGCGTGCGGTCCATTGCAGGTTCCAGGGCGTGCTCGCGTCATCGGGGCGCGGGGGGTAGGAGAAGTTTTCCTCCGGCCCGAAAGCGTTGAGCGTGCCGACCCGGAAATCGGGCGCATCGCGCAGCACCTCGGCCGGCACCGTGCAACTGGTCGTTTCTGGTGAGAGGATCGTCTTGTCCTTTACCAGCGGCGCCACCTGACCGGGAGAAAGCCAGTCGGAATACCAGCTGCCGAACTGGCGCGTGCTGCTGCTGGACCACATCACCAGATCCATCGCATCGCCGTCAGGGCCGTTTTTCGCCCCGAACAGGCTGGCGACATAACCGGTCGCATCCGCGATGCCGGTCCAGCTGAGCAACGACGCGCCGCTGGCTTGCCCGGCCACGCTGACTTGCAGAGGCGACATGAAATCCTTGGTGAGGTTGAACGAGATATCAGGCGAGTAATTGCCCGCGATCCGGTGCGCGCCCAGCAGGGATGAATCGGCTTTCACATATTTCCCGTCTTGCGACGGCCAGTGCCCGAACGTGGTGCTGTTCTGCAGGGTGGGCCCCCAATCGCGCACGATGGCGGAATTGTAGAGGCCTTCCGGCACGCTTCCCTTGGCCAGGTTGGCCAGGTCGATCACTACCGGCTGCCCCGTGGGCGCATGCTCGCCGCAACCCCAATAGAGCAGGATGCGCCCGCGCGGTTCGGTGGGGAGATCCTCCTTGAAATAGGGATCGACATTGGGCGTGCTCAGCGCCACCGATTTACCGAGCTTGGCGCCGGACGGCATGAAGTGGTCCGCCTTGGCCTTGCCCTTGTCCGGCGTGTTGGAGGAACCCAGCCGCAGCAGCAATTCGTGCTGGACCTGGCCGCCCATGCCCCCGCCCATCATCAGCGCCATCGGGTTGATCTGGCCCATGCCGCCCATGCCGGATGTGGTGCCGGCCCGCATGTCATATCGGGCTATCGGTCCGCTATCGGGACTGCGCTGGGCAAATCCTGGAATGGCAACGGCAGCGGCGCCTGCAAGCAGGGTGCCGCAAATCACGCGGTTGATCTTCATGAGGCATGTTCCTCCCTATTTTCCCTGGCGCGAATCATAACATCTTTTTGCCGGAACGCCTTGTCGTAATGCGACTGCGCCCGGCGCTATCGACACTGCGCTCCACGCCGGTTAGCCCTGCTTGCCCGGCGCGATACGACCGGGGATGAGAGGATCGGGAAATGGGCATACTGGAAGGGCAGGTCGCGCTCGTCACGGGCGCAGGTCGTGGCTTCGGGCGGGCGATCGCGGAACGGCTGGCAAGGGAAGGCGCCAGTGTGGCGCTGCTATCGCGTTCGCCGGGTCAGCTTGAGGATGCCGCGGCGGCGATCCGCGATGCCGGCGGCGTTGCGCTGCCCATAGCTTGCGACGTTACCGATCGCGCTTCGGTGAACGCAGCAGTCGACACGGCAGAGCGGGAACTGGGTCCCATCGACGTTCTGGTCAACAATGCCGGTGTGCCGGGGCCGTTCGGTCCGATCTGGCTGATCGACCCGGATGAGTGGTGGCGCGCGCAGGAAGTGCATATTCGTGCGCCGATGCTGTTCCTCAATCGCGTGCTGCCGGGCATGGTGGAGCGCAATCGCGGTCGCGCCATCTGCGTTTCGGCGTTGGCCAGCCGCATGATCGCGCCCAGCCTTTCGGCCTATTGCACCGGGAAGATCGCGCAGAACCGCATCGTTGCGGAGACCGCTGCGGAACTGGCGGATACCGACGTTGCCATCTTCGCCATCGATCCCGGCTTTGCCGTCACCCAGCTTGCACGGGATACCGCGGCCGATCCGATGGCGCAGAAATACTTCCAGCCCCTGATGGATCGGATTGCCCGGCATCCCCACGAATACGGCGCCGATCCCGATCTGGCCAACTGCGCCCAGCGTTGCGTGGACCTGCTGTCGGGCAGATACGATGCCTTGTCCGGCAACTACTATGAATTGCCCGACGATCTGGACGAAGCGCTGGCCAGGAAGCGAGCGGAAGCGTGATAAGCGTGAAGGATCGGGGTGCCGCAGCCGAGGCGGCGATCGCGAGCCTGCCGGGTCAAGCGGGTGCCGACAGGACATAAAGGCAATGCCCATCCCGCCCGGTCGCAGACGGATATCGTACCGTTCCGCTATCCTCGTCCGGTCACCGGGCAACTGGGGTGAGGATCTATCAAACTCTTTCGTCACTCCCGCGAAGGCGGGAATGACGAGGCGGGGGGGCCGACTAATAGATATAGGTCCTGATCCTGATCATCCAGCCGAAGGTAAGCTGACTTCCCTCCTCGCCGCCATACCTGCTGGGCTCAATGGCACCGGACGGATGGGCGGTGCGAATTGACCGGATCGGGCAAGCCAACGATTGCCGCATCTGCCAAGATATGTTATAACATAATTCATCTTTGCATTATCCGGACCCCTCCCGCGCATGAAATCCTTCCGTATCGCGTTGCTTGCCGCCGCAGCCATTGCCCCTTTTCAATCTGTTTCCGCGCAGGATGCGCAGCCGCCTGCGCGTGAAACCAATCCGCGGCCGATAGACGATTTCCATGATGGGATCGTGGTCACCGCGCCCGGCCTGGAACGGCTGGACGTGCTCGCGGGAACGTCCGTGATCGGTGGGGCGGAATTGCAGCGCAATCTGGAGGGGCAACTCGGCGATGTGCTGGCCAAGCTGCCCGGTGTTTCGACCAGCAGTTTCTCGCCCGGTGCTTCGCGCCCGATATTGCGCGGCTTCGGTGGCGAGCGGGTGAAGGTGCTGACCGACGGGATCGGATCGATCGATGCCTCCAGCACGTCGGACGATCACGCCGTGACGATCGATCCGCTGCTGACCGACCGGATCGAGGTCCTGCGCGGCCCTGCGGTGCTGCTTTACGGAAGCCAGGCGATCGGCGGCGCAGTGAACGTGATCGGCAAGCGCATTCCCCCGCGCGTGCCGGACGAGGCCGTGCATGTGGATGCGCTGGCCGCCCTCGATACGGCGACTGATCGTCGCGAGGTGGCGGCATCGTTCGACGTACCGCTGGGCTCGAACGTGGCGTTTCATGTCGACGGTTCGTGGCGCAAGACGGGCGATGTCTCGATCCCCGGCTATGCGGCGTCCAGGCAGTTGCGCGCGGACATCCTGGCCGATGCCGATGGGCATGCCGCCGATGGTGAGGCGGAGGAAGCGGCGGAACTGCGCGAATCCGCCAACATCTCGGGCATTCTGCCGAATAGCGCGACCGAAACGAAGAGCGCGGGCGCTGGCATCGCCTTCTTCTCGGGCAACAGCAATCTGGGCGTTTCCTTCGGCTATTACGACACGCTTTACGGCGTGCCGGGCCGGCCCGGCGCCCATCACCACGAGGAGGATGGCGATGATCACGACCATGATCACGATGAGGAAGAGGGTCACGATCACGGCGATGTGACCATCGGCATGAAGCAGTATCGCGTGGATTTGCGCGGGGTGCTCGATCTGGGCGACGGCTTCTTCGACGAATTGCGCACCCGTTGGGGCTATTCCGACTACACCCACACAGAGTTCGAAGGTGACGAGATCGGCACCGTATTCGACGTGAAGGGTGTCGAAGGGCGCCTTGAACTGGTCCAGTCCGACAGGAATGGCTGGCGCGGTTCGATCGGCGGCCAATTCTCCCATGTCGATTTCGGCGCCGTGGGCGAGGAGGCCTTCGTGCCGCCGAACAAGACCGACAGTTTCGCCCTGTTCGCGCTGCAGGAGCTTGATTTCCATCCGTTCGAACTGGAAGTGGGCGGGCGTTACGAACGTACCGAGATCGACGTGGAATCGCTGGGAGAGGCGCGCGGCTTCGATACGTTCTCGGGCGCGCTGGGCCTGTCCTATGCCGTGTCGCCCGGCTTGCGCCTTGGCATCAACGGCTCGCGCGCCGAACGCGCGCCTTCGGCTCAGGAACTTTTCGCGGATGGTCCGCACATTGCCACGCAGCAATATGAGGTCGGCAATGCCGCCCTTGCCAAGGAAGGGGCATGGGGTGTGGAGGGCTATCTGCGGGGGGCCATCGGCGATGCGACACTGAGCCTGAGCGTCTACAAGAACTGGTTCGACGGCTTCATCTTTCTGTCCGAAACCGGGGAAGAGGCGGACGAACTGCCCGTCTATCAGTTCCTTCAGCAGGATGCCGAACATTTCGGGATCGAAGGCGAGATCACCGTGCCGTTCTACAAGGCCGATGGAGTCACCCTGCTGGCGGACTTCCGGGGCGATTATGTGCGCGCCACGCTTTCAGACGGGACGCCCGTGCCCCGCATTCCGCCGGTGAGCCTGCTGGGCGCCGTCGAGGCGCAGCTGGGCCATTTCGATGCCCGTGCGGAAGTGCAGTGGTTCGGCAAGCAGGATCGCGTCGCCCCGCTGGAAACCCCCAGCGACAGCTTCGCCTTCGTCAACCTGTCGCTGGGCTGGCACCCGTTCGACGACATGCATAACATCACGCTGATGTTGCAGGCGGACAATGTGTTCGATGTCGAAGGTCGCCGCCACGCCAGCTTCACGAAGGATTTCGTGCCGCTGACAGGGCGCAATTTCCGGATCAGCGCCCGGGCCAGCTTCTGAGGGGAGGGTCGCCATTGCGAGGGGCTTTCGGGGCCCTCGCAATGGTCAAGGCGCGGGGTATAAGAGGTTATGGTTATTGCAATCCGCCGAGCTGTAGAGGGTGATCTGCCACAGATCGGGCGCGTCGTCGTTGACGCATGGCGCTCGACGTTCGCCGGTCTTCTTCCAGCCGATTTTCTAAATAATATGTCGTGCACCCAACAGATAGAGCGTCATCGTCGGGCTTTTGCTCGCCCCGAGGCAACCTATCACGTGGCGAGCGTCGGAGATGGCGATGTTGTCGGGTTCGCGAGCGGAGGACCCTCCCGCCAGGGCTATTTTCCCCAAGAGAATGAAGTCTATGCAATATTCATTCTTGAAGGATATCAACGTCAGAAGATCGGGTGTGACCTATTCAGAGCGGTTATTGATGACCTCAAGGAGTCCGACCGAAAGGGGTTAATTGTGTTTGCGCTGGCAAGAAACCCAAACCTCGGATTCTATGAAAAATTGGGCGGCGTTCAGGCCATTGCGAAACCTTTGATGCTTGGCGCCGAAACCGTTGATCAATTAGCCTATATTTGGGACGACATATCCGCTCTTTTGCAGAGTTCTTGACGTTTGTATCAATGCGTCAGACTGAGAACTGACTACCCACACCCGTCGTCACCCTGAACCTGTTTCAAGGTCCATAAGGTGGATAGTCCGGTGCGATAAATTAGTAAGCCGACAGCGCATTTTTTTGCTCAGAAAAGCCTCGTTGTCCTCCGCCCCTCGGATCCTGAAACAAGTTCAGGATGACGCTATCGAAGAGTGTAGCGGCTAATCGCCTGCCCCCGCCATCCAGCGGTCCAGGCACTCTCAAGGCTCGTCGTAATGGAACGGCGTGATCACAGGCTCGGGATAGGCTTCATATTCGAAGCTCGGCGGCAGATCGGGTTCCAGACCGTCGGTCGAGCGGAGCAGCGGAACGCCGCCGGCCGCCCAGCCGCCTTCATACTCTGCGTAGAAATTGATCACGCCGTGGAGCTTGGCGATGCGCCATTTGCCGTCCACCCGGGCATAGGCGTTCTCATAGGTCGCCTCGCCCCAGCGGGCCTGCTTGCCCAGCCAGCCGATCGTGATGAAGGTGCGCCAGCGTGCCTTTGCGGTGCCGGCGGCACTGTCGACATGGATCACGGGCTGCAACTGCATGTGGTTGAAGATCACGCCGGGGCCGTATTCGGGCAGGCGCTTGAGATAGGCGCGTACGCGATCCCGGCCCACATAAATGCCGCGTCCGGCAATCTCCAGCGTGCCGTCAGGCGCGAAGAGGTCGGCCGCCTGATCCCACAGGCCCTTGTCGACATAATAGCCGTAAGCGCATTGCAGGTTCATCAGCGCGCGGTAATCGTCGCCCTCCTGCACGCGCGCTTCCAGCGCTTCGATACGCGCGGCCAACGCGGCGATGTCTTCAGTCATTCAGCATTCTCCCGGTAGTGCCGTCGGGCTTCATAGCTTGGGCAGCGTGACGCCCTGCTGGCCCATATATTTGCCTGCGCGGTCGGCGTAGCTCGTTTCGCACGGTTCGTTCCCCTTCAGGAACAGGAACTGGCAGGCGCCTTCATTGGCGTAGATCTTGGCCGGCAGGGGCGTGGTGTTGGAAAACTCCAGCGTCACATGCCCTTCCCATTCAGGCTCCAGCGGCGTGACGTTCACGATGATCCCGCACCGCGCATAGGTGGATTTGCCCAGGCAGATCACCAGGACGTCGCGCGGGATGCGGAAATATTCCACCGTCCGCGCCAGCACGAAGCTGTTGGGCGGGATAACGCACACATCCGTCTTCCGGTCGACGAAGCTGTTGGTCGAGAAATTCTTGGGATCGACGACCGCGCTGTCGACATTGGTGAAAATCTTGAACTCATCGGCCACGCGCGCGTCGTAGCCATAGGATGACAGGCCATAGCTGATCACCCCTTCGCGCTGCTGGCGCTCCACGAAGGGTTCTATCATACCGCTATTGCGGGTTTCTTCCCGGATCCACCGGTCGCTGAGAATCGACATGTGCAGGTGATTCACCACGCCCGCGGCCGGGGCAAGGGCAAGCGATCAAACGCCGCGCCATTCGCAGGACCAATCCACAAATTTCCGCGTGATCCTGCTCAATCGCTCAGGAATTCATAGCGGAAGACATCCCCGTCGCTCTTTACCCTGCCCGCGGACGACCGGCGGAAATGGGCGGGGAAACAAATCGTGTCGCTGTCCGCCACGCGGTCCATCGTGCGTTTGCGCGTCTTGCTGGCGGCCGCAGGGTCCATATCGAAATTGAATGGCAGATCGTGGCGGATCAGCTGGACGGGGTGGTGGATCACGTCACCCCAGAAGATGCCGGGCGCGCCGCCATCCTGCGCATGGATCGTGCAGCAGCCTGGCGAATGGCCGAATGCGGGTTCCAGCCACACGCCCTTGCCCACTTCGCGCTGGATGACCTGGTCTTCCTCCACGATCTCGCCAAGGCCGGCTTCCATCACGGGGACGATGGAATCCAGGAACGCCTCGTTATGGACGAACTCCCCTTCGGGATTGTCCTTGAAATACTCGAAGTCCCGCCGGCTGAAGAGATAGCGCGCCTTGGGGAAGGTGGGCACCCACCTGCCGTTCTCCAGCCGCGTGTTCCATCCGATATGATCGAAATGGAGATGGGTGCACATCACCAGGTCGATATCCTCTGGCGCAAAGCCGGAGGCGCGCAGGTTTTCGAGATAGCGGGTATCGAGCTGGTGAACTTCGGGAATGGCGCGGTTCTTGTGGTTGCCGCAGCACGTGTCGACCAGGATGTTCATGCCGCCCACCTCGATCACCCAGCTATGGACCGAAAAGGTCATCAGGCAGGCTTCGGGATCGGCTACGATCTCGTCAGGTTGATCGTACCATTGCAGCAGGCGCCGGATGTCATCATGCGTCGTGCCGGGCAACTGGCTGAGCAGCGGCACGGGGCTGTCCATCTCGTGGACCTTGTGGATGGTGATATTGCCGAGCTGCACTGGTTTCATGCGGTTCTTTTCCTTCTCCCGCCGCATGAAATACCCGCCTCAGGAGAAAGCGCAACGCCGCCACGACCAGCAGAGTGATCGCGGACGCGGCACAATCGACTGCCCAGTCCGCCAACTCCGCCCGACGACCCAGTTGCGGGATCAACTGGATGATTTCGATCATCCCGCCGAATGCGGCGAGACCCAGGAATATTGCCGGCAGTGGAAGGCGGGGATAGGCCCATGCCGCCAGGATCGAAAGCATCACGAAGGCCATTACGTGCTGCTGCTTGTCACCAGGGTCCGCAGGCAGGCTGAGGGGCAGGGTCAGGCTGGCCATCACGAGCGCAAACAGGACAGCGAACCAGAAAAGCAAAATCGGGACTTGCCGCATCATTTCCGTTCATCCGTCCTTTTTCGTGGCGAGCATACCACCTGCGCCTTGCTGCATCGCAGCAATCGCGTCCGATGAACAGGGCGTATGCGCCATCGCGATGCGATAGAGGGCGCCTGGGGCAGGATCAGTCGATCAGGGTGCGGGGCTTTCTTCCCGCCAGCCGCCGCCAAGCGCCTTGTAGAGCGCGATCGCGGCATCTGCACGGCCTGCCCGGGTATCGCTTGCCTGCCGTTGTGCGGCGGTCAGCCGCAGGCGGGCCTGTTCCAGCGGGAGGCGGCTGGTCTCGCCGCGTTCGAACAGCAAGGCGGCGAGGCGGAAGGCTTCCGTTTCACGGACGAGCGAAGCATCCGAGGCGCGCAGGGCCGCAGAGGCCGCGGCAAAGCGATTGGCGGCCCCTTCACTTTCGGAAAGCGCCTTGAGGACCGCCCCCTCATAGGCGGCACTCGCCGCGTCGGCGCGGGCATCGGCAGCGCGGATTTGCGCGCGGATGCGGCCGAAGGAGAAGATCGGCCAGCGGAATATCTGGCCGATGCTGAAGCGCAGGCTTTCGTCGGTCACCAATTCGTCCACCGTCTGCGATTGCAGGCCGATGCTGCCCACCAGGCTGAAGCGCGGATACAGATCGGCGGTGGCGACCCCTATCCCGGCGGTCGCAGCGGCCAGTTCACGCTCTGCCCTGCGGATGTCGGGCCGGCGCTCGAGCAGGTCCGAACGGATGCCGCTGGCGATCGCATCGGGTGGGGAAGGGATCGGCGCGCTGCTTTCGAGCAAGCCGGGCACGATATCTTCGGGCAGCCCGCCGATCAGCGCGGCAAGCTGGTATGCGGCGCTGGCGGCAGACGCTTCCGCCTGCCGCAGGGCGGCAATGCGCAGTTCCCGTGCGGCGCCGGCCTGCTGTTCCTCTATCCGCGATCCTTCGCCGGCATTGGCCCGCAGCGTATTCAGCGATGCCAGTGCCTCGCTCGCGTCCAGTTCCGTGCGTGCGGTGCCCAGTGTTTCCTGGGCCAGCCGGAAACCGACATAGGTGCGTGCGATTTCTGCCGTGAGGGAGACCATGGCATCCCGTTCTGCCCAGCCGGCGGCCCCTTCCAGCGCGCGGGCGCGCTCGATCTCACGCGTGGTGCGGCCCCATACGTCGATTTCCCAGCTCGCGTCGAAGCCGCCGTCGATCAGCGGAAATTCCGTATCGAAGCCGGGAATGTTCGCCACGGGGAACTGCCCGTTTTCGCTGATGCGATTGTAGGTGGTGTCACGCGTCATGGTGATCTGGGGATTGCGCCCACCCTGCGCCGCTTCGCGCAGGGCGCGTGCTTCAGCCACCCGTGCCCGCGCCTGCGCCAGATCGGGGCTGGAGGCCAGTGCCTGCCCGACCAGCCGGGTCAGCGTGGGGTCGCCGAAGCTTTCCCACCATTGCGCATCGACCGGCGCGGTGGAGGCCGGCTCCAGCCATTCGGCGCGCAGGTTCGTCTGCGGCCGTTGGTAGTCCGGCCCTGCCGTGCAGGCAGCAACGGCCAGGAGCGGGAGCGATGCCCAGATTGCAGGGATGCGGGAACGCATGGGATTACTCCATTCGCGAGCGGAACAGCCAGGCGGAGGCCGAAAGGGTTACGATGGCGATCAGCACCAGCGGCCAGAGCTGGTGGAGGACGTCGGATGTGGGCATGCCCTTCAGGAACAGGCCCTGGACGATGATGAAGAAATATCGCGCCGGATTGGCATAGGTCAGAACCTGCAGCCATTCCGGCATGTTGGCGATGGGGCTGGCATAGCCGGACAGCAGGATCAGCGGGTTGGTCACCACGAAACTGCCGAGGAAGCTCTGCTGCTGCGTCATGCAGAGGGAAGACACGAACAGCCCCACCCCGATCAGCGCCAGCAGATAGATCACCAGGGAGAGGAAGAACAGGAACAGCGAACCCGTGAAGGGCACCCCGAACAATGCCTGCGCGACCAGGAGATACAGGGTGCCGTTCACTGCGCCGACCAGGAAGGCGGGCACGATCTTGCCGATAAGGATTTCGTGCAAGCGCAGGGGGCTGACCAGCAACTGGTCGAACGTGCCCATTTCCCGCTCGCGCGAGACGGTCTGGCTGGTGATGGCGAGGCCGGCGATGGATACGATCACCACGATCAATGCGGGCAGGGTGAACCAGATGAAGTCCAGCGACGGGTTGAACCAGTGGGTTACCTGCGGACCTCCTCCTCCGCCGCCGGCTGTGCGGGGGACTGCTTCGGCATCCATCTCGGCCACGATCGCGCCGACATAGCCGGCCACGATCTGCGATGCGTTGGAGCGGCGGCCATCCAGCACCAGCCCCACTCGCGCCGGTTCGCCCCGGCTGAGCGCACGGTCGAAATCGTCGTTGATCACCAGGGCGGCAATCACTTCCTGATGGTCGATCGCCTCTTCCAGCTCGGCGTGGGATGAAAGATAGCGCAGCTCGCGGAAATTGGGGCTGCCGGCGATGCGTTGAACCAGCTCCGCAGCCTGCGTTCCGCCCGAACGGTCCAGCACCGCTATATCGACGTTCCGCACGTCCAGCGTAGTCGCGAAAGTGAAGATGAACAGCTGGATCAGCGGCGGCAACACCAGCACGATTCGCGCCTTCGGGTCGCGCAGCAGCGACCAGATTTCCTTCACGACGGATGCCCGGAGCCGCTGCATGGCTAGTCGAGGCTCCTCTTCGTGGCGCGGAAGGACAGGAAGAAGAACAGGAAGCCGAAGCCCAGCATCACGGCGATGTTGGGCAGGAAATGCGCCCAGATGTCGCCGGTAAGGAACAGGGTTTGCAGTGGGGGGATCAGGTAGCGAGCGGGCACGGCGTAGGTCAGCGCCTGAATCCAGCCCGGCATCGAGGAAATCTCGTAGAGAAAGCCGGAGAGCAGGAAAGTCGGCAGGAACGATGCGATCAGCGCCAGCTGGCTGGCCACGAACTGGTTCCGAGTAGCCGAGGATATGAACAGGCCCAGGCCCAGCGCCGGCATCAGGAAGGCCGATGCGATGAGATAGAGCGCCAGCAGCGATCCGCGGAAGGGCAGGCCGAAAATCGTGACGGCGATGATCGTGCAGAAGGTCATCGAAGCAAGCGCGAGCAGGTAATACGGCAGAATCTTGCTGGCGATGAATTCGGCCATGGTGACCGGGGTCGCCATGATGGCCTCCATCGTGCCGCGCTCCCACTCGCGGGCGACGACAAGGGCCGTCAGCAGGGTGCCGATCATCGTCATCACGATGGCGATGGCGCCCGGAACCAGGAAGTATCGGCTCTTGAGGCCGGGATTGTACCAGTACCGCGCACTCAGATCGATCCGCGATGCCTGTGCGAATGTGCCCGGCAGGCCTTCATTCGCCGCCCAGTTCTGGAACACGCCCTGCGCCTGGCTGGCGACGAACAGGGCGGTGTTCGGCTCTGCCCCGTTGGTGGCGATCTGGATTTCCGGGAACCGCCCCTGCTTCACCTGCCGTCCGAAATCCTGTGGGATGACCACTATCCCGTCGATCTTGCTGCCGATCATCATGCGCCGGGCATCGACGCGGTTCCGCTCGACCCGCGCATTGAAATAGGGCGATGCGCGATAGGATTGGGCAAGGCCCAGCGCGGGCGCGCTGTTGTCTTCCATCACCACTGCGATGCGCGTGCCCGACGTGTCCAGCGAGATGCCATAGCCGAACAGGAACAGCAGCAGCAGCGGCATCGCCAGCGCGATGAGGAAGGTGGAGGGATCGCGGATGATCTGCGCGAATTCCTTCACCATCATCGCCCGCAGGCGGCGCCATTCGAAGCGGATGGGCGGCGTGCTCATGCCAGTGCCTGCCCTTCTTCCTCGCGCAGACGGTCGCTTTCCTCGACCAGCGCGATGAAGGCATCCTCCATGGTCGGATCAGCGCTGTCGACCAGCGATGCGCCTTGCGCCTTCAGCGCATCGGGCGTGCCGGTGGCGATCTGCCCCCCGCGATAGATCAGCGACACGTCGTCGCAATATTCGGCCTCGTCCATGAAGTGGGTGGTGACCAGCACGGTCACGCCCTTCTCCACCAGCCCGTTGATATGGGTCCAGAATTCGCGGCGCGTTACCGGATCGACGCCGGAGGTCGGCTCGTCGAGGAACAGTACCGGCGGTTCGTGCATCACGGCGCAAGCCAGCGCCAGGCGCTGCTTGAACCCCAGCGGCAACTCGCCCGAATTCATGTTCAGCTTGTCGCCCAGGTCGAAAATCTCGGCCATCGCCTCCTTGGCGCTGCGCGCGCGGGCGCGGTCCAGATTGTAGGCCCCGGCGAAGAAGTCGAGGTTCTGGGCGACGCTCAAATCGCCATAGAGCGAGAACTTCTGCGCCATATAGCCGAGGGATGCGCGCGCTTCGGCGGCGGAATGGCGCAGATCGTTTCCGGCCACCGCACCGTGCCCTTCCGTGGGAGAGAGCAGCCCGCACAGCATCTTGAACGTGGTGGACTTGCCCGCGCCATTGGGGCCGAGCAGGCCGAAGATCTGCCCCTGTGGAATGGAGAAATCCATGTCGCGTGCGGCGGTGAAGGCGCCGAAGCGCTTGGTCAGGCCCCTGGCCTCGATAGCGGGGCGTTCGCTCGGCGGGATCGTCCGGTATCGTTCGGCCAGCGGGCTGGTGCCGCGCGGCCCGCCACCGAGTATCTCGATGAAGCCGTCCTCGAAGCGGGCCACGCCCTTCGCGACCCTTGTTTTTTCCCCGGCAGAGAAGCTGTCCGCCCTGGGCGCGGGGCTGCCATCGCGCACCAGCAGGCGAACCGATCGCCCCTGGATCGTGCCGTCGATGATGTCCGGCCGATCGAGCGTGGTGGTGAGGAACCGGCGGCGGCGCGGTTCAAATCCGGTCACCTGTATTATTCGGCTCTCGACCCGCCCGGTGAGTTCCTGGGGTGGTCCGTCGAACAGCAACCGGCCTTCGTTGAGGAGATAGACCTTGTCGCACTTCTCAGCTTCGTCGAGATAGGCCGTGGACCACAATATGCCGATGCCCTCGCCGGTCAGCTGCTGGACCATTGCCCACAATTCGCGGCGCGAAATTGGGTCGACCCCCACGCCCGGTTCGTCCAGCAGCATCAGGCGCGGTGTGCGCACCAGGGTGCAGGCAAGGCCGAGCTTCTGCTTCATGCCGCCCGAGAGCTTGCCTGCCAGGCGATCCTGGAACCGGGCAAGATCGGTGAAGGCCAGCAGGCGTTCGAAAGTCTCGTCGCGTTCCTCGCGCGGGAGGGCGCGCAGTTCGGCATAAAGGTCCAGATTCTCGCGAACCGTGAGATCCTCGTACAGGCCGAAACGCTGGGGCATGTAGCCAAGCTGGTCGAGCATGGCGGCGGGCGGTTGCCCGAGAATGGCGACATCGCCCTCGTCCGGCGCCATCAGCCCGGCCAGAACGCGGATCAGCGTGGTCTTGCCCGCGCCGTCGGGGCCGACGAGGCCGGTAATCCGGCCCGGTTCGATCGCGATGGAAACGCCGTCCAGGGCGGGGGCAGCCGCACCGGGGAAGCGCTTCACCAGTCCGTTGCCGATGGCAATCGCGGGGGTAGGCGCGGGGGTAGGCGCGGTGGTGGGATCGGGCGGCATTTGCAGGCCCCTTTCAGGCTTAGCTGACGGGCTTTCCGAGAACCCTGACGGTCACCGGCTGCCCCTGGCGCAAGGCGTTGTCCGGATCGCTGACGGTAATCCGCAAGCGATAGACGAGATCGGTCCGCAAATCCTCCGTCTGCACGGTCTTGGGCGTGAACTCGGCACGCGGTGAGATATGGCCGATAGTGCCGCGATAAGTCTTCTTGTTGCCATCGGCGGTAACTTCCACCCTCATCCCCGGGGCAATGCGCGACAGGTCGCTTTCCGCGACATAGGCGCGCACGCGCAGCGGGCGGTCGATCGACAGGGTCAATACGGTCTGCCCCGGCTGCACGATTGCGCCCGGTTCCTGCGCACGGGTGACGACCGTGGCCGAGGTGGCGGCACGAAGGGCGGTGTCGCCCCGATCCACGACAAGGCTGCCGCGGGCAGCCTGTGCCCCGCGCAATTGCGCACGGGCCGCGGCGATTTCCTCCGTCCGCGCACCGGCATTGAGCTTGGCAAGCGCCTGTTGCGCCTCCGCCAGCTGGGCCTGTGCCTGATCGCGCTGGGAAACGGTCGCCTGCCACACATCGCGGCTGATCGCGCCCGGTTCCACCAGTGGCTGACGCCGGTCCACGTCCTGCTGGGCCTTGCGCAAGGCGGCCTGTGCGGCATCCACCCGGGCGCGGGCCTGGCCCACATCCTGTACGCGGCTGCCATTGTTCAACAGGGCGAGCTGGGCGGTCGCCTGCGCGATCGCTGCGTCGGATTCCGCAATGCGGCTGTCCAGCGGGGCTGGGTCCAGCAAGGCCAGAAGCTGTTCGGGATCGACCTTGTCGCCTTCCTCCACGTCGATCGCGGCAATCCGTCCGCCTACGCGGAAGGCCATGTCGACCTCGCGGATATCGATGTTGCCGTAGAGCGTAAGCTCTCCGTCATCGCCGCTGCCGACCAGGCCGAAGCCGTTGGTGGTTATCGCGGCAACGACCAGTGCGGCCGCGGCACCGATAGCAATGATACGATTCCTGTTCATGCATTCCCCCCTGTGAGGATGGCGAGCGAATTGACGCGAATCCGGGCGCGTAGCAAGCGCGCTTCTTCCTCGCCCAGATTGTCGGTGCCGAGCGCCCTGCAAACGGAGGCGCGTGCCGCACGCAGGACCAGGGCTTGCCCGAAGGCCAGCATGCTCAGGGCGCGCAGTTCCTGCGGAGCAAGATCGGGGCAGGCGCGGCCCAGCAGGGCGCTGAAACCGTCGATCATGTCCTTCATCACGCCATGATAGAGCCGCTCGAAGGCTTCCGTCGGTGAATGTTGTTCGCGCATGATGAAACGCGCCCAATTGGCGGATTCAGGATCGATCATGATGACCGCGAAATTGTCGATGATAGTCAGGCAATGTTCGACCGCAGCCTCGCGGTCGATGCCTGAAAGATCCGCCACCAGATCCAGCGCGGGAGCATGTCGTTCCCGGATGCGCGTGGCAATATAGTCGGCGCAGGCAAGGTATAGCCCTTCCTTGCTGCCGAAGTGATAGGTGATGGACGACATTGCCGTGCCGGATGCCCGGGCGATTTCCCGCGTGCTCGCCCCCTCGAAGCCGTGCATGCCGAACTGTTCGATCGCCGTTTCGAGAAGACGGGTCTGGAGCATGGCACGTCGCTAATTCGTTCGAACGAACAAATCAAGGGATGCGATAACCATCCGTATTCTTCCGGCGCTGGCGAAAGCGCACGACAAACGCCTCCCGCCAGCAGGCAGGAAGGGTATCTTCCAGATATCAGGGAGATGGTGCGGTCGAGAAGACTCGAACTTCCACGGGCTTTCGCCCACAACGACCTCAACGTTGCGCGTCTACCAGTTCCGCCACGACCGCAAAATCGACAAGGGCCAAACAAGCGGCCCTCGCGGGGTAGGAGCGGGCCCTTAGCAAAGCGATTCCCCCCCTGCAAGCGCGGTGGCATGACTATTTCAAGACGTTGCCGCCTCTGGCCACGGGGCGCGGGGATCAGCCTGGTTTCCAGCCTATTTCCGCGAATTTCGCAGCCTTTGGCACATCGATCATCGCTTCATTGATCGTAACGCTTTCACCGGGCGCCAGCGTGCGCTGGGGCGGGTTGACCTCCCAGCTATAGACGATTCGGTCGCGCCCATCGCGCAATACGATCAGGATCGGCGGCAGGTTGCGAGCGACGCGGCCGACATTCGTGACCGTGCCGCTCGCATTGAAGAATTCCGTGCCGTTCGGAAGCTGGCGGCGATCCTGGTCGCCGGGCGGGAAATCGAGCACCAGGTCATCCTGGCCAAGACCGAAGGTCGGGTGGCTGACCGGCACCCAGTCCGGCAGGCCCCAGTAATTTACGGCAACCACACTGCCGGTGGCGACGACGGCAAAGATTGCCGCGGCCCAGGTCCACAGTCGCAGCGGATTGCGCCGCGGGCGGAAGGGAGGCTCGGATTCGAATTGCGAATAGGTGTCTTCATCCGCCACTTCCCTGATATCGCCGGTGATCGGCGGGAGGCGTTCCGCGGCCAGGGAATCGGGCGGTGGGAGATCGGGCTCAGGCGCGGCGTAGGAAGCCGGCGGTGCTTCGGCGGGCTGTTCGAATGCCGCGAAGCCGGGTGCAGGTTCCGGCTCCGCCCCGTAAACGGGCGCAGCCTCTGCAATTGCAGGCTCGGCAGCAACCGGTTCCGGCGCCTGGTAAGCTTCAGGAGGCGACGGGGCGGGGGGAGGGGCCGGAGGTGGTGGCGCCGGATCCGCAGTTGCCGTTCCGCCGCGCTCCGGCATGTTCGGAACGGGCCCTTCCTGGAACCAGCTATGGCGGCATTTCGCACAGCGAACGGTGCGTCCTTCAACGCCAATCGCCGTGTCGGGAACGACGTAACGCGTTGCGCATGCAGGGCAGGCGATGATCATCGTAAGACAGGCTTTAGGCACATGCGCGAATAGCGACAAGAGTCGGTCCTGTGTGCATGGCCAGTGGGTGGCTTTTTTCCACACCGATCACAAGCTATAGCCGCCCCAAATGTCTGACACTCGCTTTTTCCAGCCCGTTTTCGCGAAGCTTCCACCCGCATGAGTGCGGATGAGGGGGATATCGTCCAGTTCGACAATGTCGGGCTGCGGTACGGTGCAGGCAAGGAGGTGCTGAGCGACATCTCCTTCACGCTCTATCCAGGCAGCTTTTATTTTCTCACGGGAGCCAGTGGCGCGGGAAAAACGTCGTTGCTCAAGCTGCTCTATCTGGCGCAGCGCCCGTCGCGCGGTGCGATCCGGATGTTCGGCACCGATGTAATTACCCTGCCCCGCGCGCGCTTGCCGGCCTTCCGCCGCCGTCTGGGCGTTGTATTCCAGGATTTCCGGCTGGTTCCGCACCTCTCGGCTTTTGATAATGTCGCGCTGCCGCTCAGGGTATCGGGGGTACGTGAAGCGGAACTCGAAAAGCCGGTGGCGGATATGCTCGAATGGGTCGGCCTGGCTGACCGGGCCGATGCCCGGCCCGCCACGCTTTCGGGCGGTGAGCAGCAGCGTGTCGCAATCGCCCGCGCCGTGATCGGCCGGCCTGATCTGCTGGTGGCCGACGAGCCGACCGGCAACGTGGACCCCGAAATGGCATTGAAGCTTTTGCGCCTGTTCGAAGCTTTGAACCGTCTCGGCACGACCGTGGTGGTCGCCACCCACGATCTCCATTTGCTGCGCAAGGTTCCCGAATCGCTGATCATGCGGCTGGATAAGGGGCGCCTCGGCGATCCCACCGGTGCGTTGCGCTATCCGCCCCGCCGCAATGTGCCGGGTCACGCGCAGGATAGCGGGGAGTGAGCCGCGCCCCGGCCCTTGCCCGCGTCGTGGCGCGCCGATTCTCCGGCCTTGGAAGCGAAAGGGCGGCGCAACTGGTGCCGCAGGCGCGCTTCACCGGGCCGATGCCCTGGGTGATTGCGATCATGGTAGCGCTCACGGCGATTGCCGCTGCGGGCGGGCTGGCCCTCGCCAACCTGGCCAACGCGGCGCGCGCGGAGTTGTCCGGCGGGCTGACGGTCCAGATCGTCGAGGCCGAACAGGTTGAGCGCGACCGTCAGGCAGAGCTTGTCGTATCGCTGCTTTCCAATCTCGAAGGCGTGGCAAATGTGCGCCGTGTTTCCGATGAGGAACTGGGGGCGCTGGTGGAGCCCTGGCTGGGTGACGCAGGCGCCGCTGTCGGCGCCGTGCCGGTGCCTGCGCTGGTGGACGTGCGACTGGCGGGCCCTGTTACCGAGCGCAGGCTGGATGGCTTGCGCAAGGTGCTGGCCGGACCTGCACCGGCGGCGCGGGTCGATGCGCAGGCAGGCTGGCTTGCTCCGGTGTTCTCGGCCATCACTTCGCTGCAGTGGCTGGCGGCGGGCCTGGTGGTGCTGTTGGCTGCCACAAGTGCCGCGGCGGTCTGGCTGGCTGCGCGCAGCGCGCTCGGCTCCAATCGCGGGACGATCGAGATAGTCCATCTGCTGGGCGGCACGGACAGCCAGATCGCGCATATCTTCCAGCGTTCGATTGGGCTCGATGCGGTGCTGGGCGGCACTGTCGGCCTGTCTCTCGGGCTTGCCGCCATCGTGCTGCTGGGTCGCCAGTTCGCGGCGCTGGGATCGGGCATGATCGATGGGGGCGGGCTCGGCTGGGTGGACTGGCTGATCATTGCCGCGATCCCGCTGGCGGGCGTCGTGATCGCGATGCTCACCGCCCGGTTGACCGTTCTCGCCGCATTGAGGCGCATGCTGTGATCCGCCGCTTGCTCGCCTTCCTGTTCGTGCTCTGGGCGCTCGGCTTCTTCTGGTTCGCCATGTTCCTGCCCGGTCCGGCCGACGATGCGCAGACCGATGTGATCGTGGTCCCCACCGGCGGGCAGGGGCGTATCGATCGCGGAGTGGACCTGCTGGAACGCGGCAAGGCCCGCCAGCTGCTGGTCACCGGTGTTGATGCCAACGTGAAACCGCATGAATTCGCCATCGAATACAAGGTTGGCGCGAAGTTGATGGAATGCTGCGTCACGCTGGGCTTCGCCGCGCTGGATACGCGCGGCAACGCCACGGAGACGGCCGAATGGCTTGCCCAGCGCGATGTCCGCACGCTTCGGCTGGTCACCACGGATTGGCACATGCGCCGCGCCGCGCAGGAACTTTCCGCCGCTCTGCCCGACGAGGTGGAAGTGCTGCGTGACGCGGTGCCTTCCAGCCCGTCTTTCCGCACTCTGTTTCTGGAATATCACAAGCTGATCGCCAGCTTCTTTCGCGGGGCGCTGGTATGAGGCATCCTGTATGATCGTTCTACGCAACCTGGCCTTCTATGCCGCGTTCTATGGCGGGTCGGTCTTCATCGTGCTGGCGGCGATGCTGGCCCTGCCACTCCCTGCAAGATACTATCGCATAGTGCCCGATGTCTGGTCCCGCTTCCATCGGGTTTGCGCGCGCTATCTGCTGGGGATCAAAGTGGTTACGGAAGGGTACAGGCCTGATTACCCCGTGCTTTTCGCGCTCAAGCATGAAAGCTTCTTCGAGGCGATCGATCTTGCAACGGCGCTGCCCCGCCCTGTTGTCTTCGCCAAGGAAGAACTGTTCAACATTCCATTCTGGGGGAAGGCGCTGCGCCAATATGGCGGCGTGCCGGTGGCGCGGGGCGATGGCGCCAAGGCGCTGCGCTTCATGCTGTCGGAAGCGAAGCGGCAATCGGCCGAGGGGCGCCCGTTGATCATCTTCCCGGAAGGAACGCGGGTTCCGCATGGCACGTGCCCTCCGCTGCGTTCAGGCTTTGCAGGGCTGTACAAGCTGCTGCGCCTGCCGGTGGTCCCGGTCGCGGTGGACACCGCGCCGCTGTATCATCGAACTTGGAAACTGCCGGGCACGATCACCGTGCGTTTCGGGGAAGAAATACCTCCCGGCCTGCCGCGTGACGAGATCGAGGCGCGGGTGCATGCGGCGATCAACGTGCTGAACGGCTGACAGCAAAAGCGGTTGGCCGGTCAGGGGCCTTCGTGATCCTTGCGTCCGAAATCGGGCCGTGCGTCATCCTGGCCGAGCGCGACGATCGAACGACGGATCGCGCGCGTCTTGGTGAAACGATCGAACAGGGCTTCACCGTCCCCCGTCCGGATCGCATCCTGCATGGTCCCGATATCGTCCAGCAGACGCTGCAGCATCACCAGCACGGCATCGCGATTGTTCAGGAACACATCGCGCCACATGATCGGGTCGGATGCGGCGATCCGGGTGAAATCGCGAAAGCCGCCTGCGGAATACTTGATCACTTCGCTGCGGGTCACTTCCTCCAGATCGGAAGCCGTGCCCACGATGGTGTAGGCGATCAGGTGGGGGATGTGGCTGGTGACGGCCAGCACCAGATCGTGATGCTTGGGGTCCATGGTGTCCACCATCGCGCCCAGCGCTTCCCAGAAGGAGACGAGCCGTGAAACCTGCGTGGCGTCGGCCCCTTCCGGCGGGGTGATGATGCACCAGCGCTGCTGGAACAAAGTGGCGAAACCCGCATCCGGCCCGCTATGTTCGGTCCCGGCCACCGGGTGCGCCGGGATTACCGGATGGTCGGGAAATATGCCCGCCAGCGCTTCGGCGATCGTCTGCTTTGAAGATCCCACATCGCTCACCACCGCGCCCGCGGGCAGCACCGGAGCGATCTGCCGGGCCGCATCGCTCATCGCGCCTACGGGCACGCACAGGATCACGAGGTCAGCCTCGCGCACGGCATCCTCGATCGTGTCTGCGATCGTGTCGGCAAGGCCAAGCTCGCGGGCGCGCACGCGCACGGCCGGATCGGCATCGAAGCCGATAGTGGATGTCGCCGGAAGATGGCTGCGAACCGCCAGGCCGATCGATCCGCCCAGCAGGCCCAGCCCGACGATCGCGACCCGTTCGAAGCCCGCGGCTGCCGGGCTCACCGCGCCTGCTCCGCCAGTTCGCGCAGGATGCGGGCGATATCGTCCATCTGCCCGGACGTGCCGATGGTGATGCGAAGCCCTTGCGGCAGGCCCTGTCCCGGCAGCCAGCGCGTGGCATAGCCTTGCGCCGCCAGCCCGTCATGCGCGGCGCCGGCGGTCAGCGCGCCATCGAACAGGATCAGCACGAAATTCGCTTCGCTGGGCAGAGGCCGCAGGCCATGATTGCCCAGCGCCTCGATAGCGGAAACGAAGCGCGCCCGTTCGGCGCTGTTATGCTGGCGCGAGTGGGTGACGAAATCCTGATCCCCCACGGCCGCCGTCACCACTGCCTGTGCGGCATTGCTGACGTTGAAAGGCCCTCGGATGCGGTTCAGCAGCTCGACCAGTTCGGGCGCGCCCGTGGCCCAGCCAACGCGTTCGCCCGCCAGCCCATAGGCCTTGGAGAAGGTTCGCGTGACAAGCACGTTGGGGAAGCTGGCGGCCAGCTCCAGCCCGCCATCATCATCGTCCGGCGCGACATATTCGGCATAGGCCTGATCCAGAACCAGCAGCACGTCGGAAGGAAGGCCGGCGTGCAGGCGGGCGAGTTCCGCCCGAGTCAGGAAGCTGCCGGTGGGATTGTTGGGGTTGGCGAGGAAGACCACCTTCGTATTCGCGGTAACCGCATCCAGCAGCGCCTCGATATCGGTTCCGTAATCGGCATCCGGCGCCTCCACCGGAGTCGCACCGCAACGGCGGGCCACGATCTCGTAGAGCGAGAAGCCATAGCGGACATAGAGAATCTCGTCTCCCGGTCCGGCAAAGGCGCTGGCCGCCACGGACAGCAATTCGCCCGATCCGGTGCCGCAGATGATCCGCGCGGGATCGATCCCGTGCACCTTGCCAAGCGCTTCCCGCAAGGCGGAACTGTCGGGGTCGGGATAGAGAGAGGGGATGACGGACGCGCCGCGCGCCGCCAGCGCGGCCGGGCTGGTGCCCAGCGGATTCTCGTTGGCGGACAGCTTGATCAGCTCGCGGCCATCGGCGCCGCGCGACTTTCCCGGGACATAGGCATGGATCGCCGCGATCCACGGTTTGGGCGTGGGTCGGCCCTGCGTAGAGGGTGTCGGCTGGGTTCCAGGATCGCTTGTCATAGTGCGCGGGCCTTTAGCTCCATTGATGCGCAATTGACAGTCTGCTTGGCGTCCCCCAATTCCCCATCGCGCCATGGTTTGCATGCCCACATCCGCCAGCACTTCACTGATGCTGCCCGATCCGCTCCCGCTCGACAGCGGGCAAGCGCTCGAATGCGTGGAAATCGCGTACGAGACGTATGGCGAACTGGCCGCGGACAAGCGCAATGCGATCCTCATTTTCCATGCGCTCACCGGCGATCAGCATATCGCCAGCCCGCACCCCATCACCGGCAAGCCCGGATGGTGGGCGCGCATGGTGGGGCCGGGCAAGCCGATCGACACGGATCGCTATCATGTGATCTGCGCCAATGTGATCGGCAGCTGCATGGGGTCCACCGGCCCGGCCAGCAATGCGCCTGATGGCCAGCCATGGGCAATGCGTTTCCCCGTCATCACCATTCGCGACATGGTGCGCGCGCAGATCGCGCTGCTCGATGTGCTGGGGATCGAACGGGTGCACGCTCTCGTCGGCGGGTCCATGGGCGGCATGCAGGCGTTGAGCTGCGCCGCGAACTTTCCCGACCGTGCCGAGCGTGTGCTGGCCATCGCCACCACCGCGCGCCATTCCGCGCAGAACATCGCATTCCATGAAGTCGGCCGGCAGGCGATCATGGCGGACCCGAACTGGCAGGGCGGCGACTACCACGCTACCGGCAAGGCCCCCGATGCCGGGCTGGCCGTGGCGCGTATGGCCGCGCACATCACCTATCTGTCCGAAGCGGGGCTGACCGACAAGTTCGGCCGTCGCCTGCAGGATCGTGCGGCCAAGAGCTTCGGCTTCGATGCGGATTTCCAGGTGGAGAGCTATCTGCGGCACCAGGGCCTCAGCTTCACCGGCCGTTTCGACGCCAACTCCTATCTCTATATCACCCGCGCGATGGATTATTTCGATCTGGCGGAAGAGCATGGCGGGCGCCTGGCCGATGCCTTCCGGGGCACGACCGCCCGTTTCTGCGTGGTCAGCTTCGATACGGACTGGCTTTATCCAACCGCCGAATCCCGCAATGTGGTGCACGCGCTCAATTCCGTGGCCGCGCCGGTCAGCTTCGTGGAGCTTTCCGCGCCTTACGGGCATGACAGCTTCCTGCTGGAAGTTCCCGCGCTGGACCGCGTGATCAAGGGTTTCATCGAATGAGCACGCCCACGTCCCTGCTGCGCCCTGATCTGGCGGTCATTGCCCGCCATGTGCCTGCCGGTGCGCGGGTGCTGGATGTCGGCTGCGGCGATGGCATCCTGATGGCGGCCCTGCGGGACGGGCGCGGCGTGGATGCGCGCGGGCTGGAACTGGACCCGGAAAAGGTCGAGCTGTGCGTCAGCAAGGGGCTGTCGGTGATCCAGGGCGATGCCAATCGCGACCTGGCCGAATATCCCGACGGCGCATTTGACTATGCCATCCTCAGCCAGACGCTGCAGACCGCGGAACGGCCGCACCAGATGCTGGACCATCTGCTGCGTGTGGGCCGCCGGGCTTTCGTCAGCTTCCCCAATTTCGCCTATTGGCGGATGCGCCTGTCGCTGCTGGTCAATGGCCGCATGCCGGTGACGCCGCACCTGCCGGTAAGCTGGTATGAGACCGAGAATATCCACCACCTCACCATCAAGGACTTCCGCGCCCTGCTGACGGAGAAGGGGGTGAAGACCGAGAGTTGCTGGTTCTTCGCGCATGACCGCGAGATCAGCCCTTTCCGCGCCAACTGGCGGGCGGAGCATGCCGTGTTCCAGCTTAGCCGATGATCCCAGCCCGTAGCGGGGGTTACACGAAACGGGGGGTAATGTGGATTTTTTGTCCGGATGATTATCTCTAAAAATCAATGGATTGCATAGGTTTCTATCGCGTTTGCGTGTAACCAACACTCCACACCTGCATCCGCTGCGGCAACCCGAAAAGACAACGATTGGAAAGAGCCGAAAGAACTCTGCACCAAGAGCGGGATTGTAGGAAAGCTCCAGTCTGTTTTCCGGCCATGCATGGGACGCGCGGTTCTGCCCCCTCCAGACGCGCGAAGCTGATTTTTCGGTCTCCTGAAAGCTGCTCTTCGGCCTTCTCCCGCCGAAGGAACAGTCGAACCTGCCGGGCAGGTGGGCCCCTTGGCGCAAAGCATTGCAAACCTGAAACGTCTGCTTAATGAAAAGATAATATCGAAATCGCTTTCGACCGGATGAGGGGGCCGAGGACAGATGGCGCGATCAACATTCCAGACCAATCCCATCGATCTTGAGCAATTGTTGAAGGATTGCGATCGGGGAGAAATCCAGTTGCCGGATTTCCAGCGGAGCTGGGTATGGGATGAAGATCGGATCAAGAGCCTGATCGCTTCGATTTCGCGCGCCTTCCCGATCGGCGCACTGATGTCGCTCGACACTGGCGGCCCGGTAAATTTCAAACCGCGGCCCGTCGAGGGCGCCCCTGCGGAAGCCCGGGGGAAAATTCCGCAATCCCTGCTGCTCGACGGGCAGCAGCGCATGACCTCGCTCTACCAGGTGACGTTGCGCGGGAAGGTTGTGGAAACCGTTACGCCGAAGAACAAGCGCGTCAAACGCTGGTTCTATATCGACATTGCCAAGGCGATCGATCCTACGGTTGATCGCGAGGAGGCGGTGATCGGCGTGCCGGAGGACCGTATCGAACGCTCCGCCTTTGGCCGCGACGTCACGCTCGACCTTTCGACCCCTGAGCATGAATATGCAGCCCTCATGTATCCCGTCAGCCAGGTGTTCGATTGGGATGCGTGGCAGGACGGGTTCAACGATCAATGGGCAGGGGAAGCATCCAGGGAAGTGCGTGAGCTGTTCCGCACCTTCAAGAAAGAGGTGCTGGAGAACTTCAAAAGGTATCGTGTGCCGGTGATCGCCCTCGATCGCGAAACCTCCAAGGAAGCGGTCTGCGTCGTGTTCGAGAAGGTGAACACGGGTGGCAAGCCGCTCGATGCGTTCGAACTGGTCACGGCGATGTATGCCGCTGACGGCCATGAACTGCGCAAAGACTGGTATGGCGACGAAACCGCGGATGGGCGTCATCGACGCTTTGCGGATGCTCTCCGTCCCGCCGATTCCGATGCCGGCATCCTCGCCGGCGTCGGCAACACCGACTTCCTGCAAGCGATTTCGCTGTTTCATACGCGCGATCGCCGCCGCGCGGCCGAGCAGGAGGGTAAAAAGGGCAAGGAATTGCCAGCTGTTTCGGGAAACCGTCAGGCGCTGCTCAACCTGCCGCTATCGGCCTATAAGCAGTATGAGGCCCAGGTTGAACGGGGCTTCATGCAGGCGGCGAAATTCCTGCACATGCTGCATATCTACAGGATCTTCGACCTGCCCTATCAGTCACAGATCGTCCCCCTCGCGGCGATCCTTGCGGACATTGGTGATGCCTGGGAACATGAGGCGAACCGGACAAGGCTCGTCCAATGGTATTGGAACGGCGTGTTCGGGGAGCTTTACGGTTCGGCCGTGGAATCGCGCATCGCCCGCGATTTCATGGAAGTGCCGGAATGGCTGAAAGGCGGGCCGGAACCGACAACGATCAGCGAAACCATCTTCCGGGCCGATCGCCTCAAGACGATGCGGATGCGCCTTTCAGCGGCCTACAAGGGCGTAAACGTCCTGCTGATGAAGGAGGGCGCGCAGGATTTCCGATCGGGCCAGAAGTTCGACCATACCGTGTTCTTCGGCGAGAATGTCGATATTCACCACATTTTTCCGCAGGACTGGTGCAAGAAGCGGACGCCGGAGATCAAGCCCGTGGTGTTTGATTCCATCATCAATAAGACGCCGTTGTCCTACCGAACCAACCGGATCATTGGCGGCGTTGCTCCGTCGGAATATCTGGGCAAATTGGAAAAGGGGAATAGCTCAACCCCGCCGATCGCGGCCGACAAGCTGGACAGCTATCTCTCCAGCCACCTGATCGACCCGACATTGCTCCGCGACGATCAGTTCGAAGCCTTCATGGAGGATCGGCAGAAGCGTCTCCTTGGCCTCATTGAGCAGGCCATGGGCAAAGCGGCCTATACCGGCAATGTGCCCGAAGAAGGCGAGGATAACGACACAAGCGAGGATAGCGCGGAATCCGCCTTGCTCCTTCCCGCAGGCTGAATCGACTCACGGGGAGGGGCCTTCGGGTTGCGTTGTTCAACCAACCGCTTCCTACCCTCAGCGGCCTGACGCGCCGCCTTCATTCACCAGCAGCACGCTGTCGTCGCGCGCAAGGCACCACAGGCTCAGGCCCGCTGCCTTGGCCCGCTCCACCGCCATGCTGGTGGGCAGGGAGATGGTGACGAGGCGGGTCGCACCGGCGCGGACGGCCTTTTCCACGATCTCGTAGGAGCAGCGCGCGGTGGAGAGGATGAAGCCGTCCGCCGTGCCCTGTCCGGCGCGGGCGAGGGCGCCGACCAGCTTGTCCATCGCGTTGTGGCGGCCGACATCTTCGCGCACATGCAGGATCGCGCCATCGGTCGTGGCAAAGGCCGCGGCATGGGCGGCGCCAGTCGCACGGCCAAGCGTCTGGTGTTCGCGCAGGTCGCCCAGTGCGTGGAAGATCGCTGCGGGGGCGAGGGCGGCATGGGGCGCAACGCGCGGGAGCGGCTTGGCCACGGCATCGAGATTTTCGATCCCGCACAGCCCGCAGGACGATTCCGCCACGCGGGCGCGGACCCGCTCGGTCAGTTGTTCGATGCCCAGACCGGAGAGCGTGGCGCGCACGATCCAGCCCTTTTCGACCTCGGCCACATCCATGTCGGACAGGTCGCCGGGCGTTTTCGCCAGCCCTTCGGTCAGCGCGAAGCCAAGGGCAAAGTCTTCAAGGTCGGTCGGTGATGCCATCATCACGGCATAGGCGAGGCCGTTGAATTCGAGCGCGATGGGGCGTTCGGGCACCCATTGGCGGGGCATCGCACCCTGGGTGCCGTCCCGGCGGAACTCGACAGGATCGCTCAAATCCGTTTCCCGATCAGGCAGGCAATCTTTCCCCGCGGTCCCCCGGAAGAGGGGGCGCGGGCGAAAGGTTCAGCCCGCGTCGCAATGGCCGGTTTCGTTCACCGAATTGAATTCTTCGACGGCCTGTTCCTGATCTTCCTCGCCCTTGCGCAGGCGTTCGATCGCGGCGCGCGCGATGGGGTTCAGGTGCGAAGGATCGTCACCGAAGATGCCTGCCTTCATCCGGGGGTCCCAGAACTTCCAGATATGTTCCGCAGTGCCTTCGATGGCTATTTCCTCGCCCCTGGCCGACAGGTTGGTGGCGATCTGGTTGGCCATGCGGCGCAGTTTTTCCTGGGTGCTGCTCATTCCGCAGGCTCCACGTCGGCGATGCGGCGCGAACGTTCGGCCTGGGCGTTATATTCTTCCTGCCATTCGGAAGGCCCGTTGGATGGCATGATCTGCACCGCGGTAACCTTGTATTCGGGGCAGTTGGTTGCCCAGTCCGAATAGTCGGTGGTGACGACATTGGCCTGCGTGGTGGGATGGTGGAACGTGGTGTAGACCACGCCCGGCGCCACGCGATCGGTCACCAGCACGCGCAGGGTCGTTTCACCCGTGCGGCTGGCCAGGCGCGACCAGTCACCGCTCTTGAGGCCGCGATTTTCGGCGTCGGTCGGGTGCATTTCCAGCACGTCTTCCTCGTGCCACATCACATTGGCCGTGCGGCGGGTCTGCGCGCCGACATTGTACTGGCTGAGGATGCGCCCGGTGGTGAGCAGCAGCGGATAGCGCGGGCCGGTCCGTTCGTCGGTCGGCACGTATTCGGTCACCACGAACTTGCCCTTGCCGCGCACGAAGCCATCCACGTGCATGATCGGCGCGCCATCCGGGAACTTCTCGTTCACCGGCCATTGCAGCGAACCTTCGCGTTCCAGCCGTTCCCACGATACGCCGGTGAAGGACGGCGTCAGGCGGGCGATTTCGGCCAGCACTTCGCTGGGGTGGCTGTAGTTCCAGTCCAGCCCGATGGCGTTGGCCAGCATCTGGGTGATTTCCCAGTCGGAATAGCCGTTGGCGGGTTCCATCACCTTGCGCACCGGCTGAATGCGGCGTTCGGCATTGGTGAAGGTGCCGTCCTTCTCGAGGAAGGTGGAGCCGGGCAGGAAGACATGCGCGTAATTCGCGGTCTCGTTCAGGAAGAGGTCGTGAACGATGACCAGGTCCATCGCGGCAAGGCCGGCCGAAACGTGCTTGGTATCCGGGTCCGACTGCAGGATATCCTCGCCCTGGATGTAGATCGCGCGGAAGGTGCCATCGACGGCGGCGTCCAGCATGTTGGGGATACGCAGGCCCGGTTCGGCATCCAGTGAAACGCCCCAATCGTCTTCGAACAGCTTGCGCGTCGCGCCATCGGAAATGTGGCGATAGCCCGACAGTTCGTGCGGGAAGCTGCCCATGTCGCAGGCGCCCTGCACGTTGTTCTGCCCGCGCAGCGGGTTCACGCCCACGCCGCGGCGGCCGATATTGCCGGTGACCATCGCCAGGTTGGCGATCGACATCACGGTCGACGAACCCTGCGAGTGTTCCGTAACGCCGAGGCCGTAATAGATCGCGCCATTGCCGCCGGTGGCGAACAGGCGGGCGGCTTCGCGCACGGTCTGCGCCGGAACGCGGGTGACCGCTTCCAGATATTCGGGGCTGTGCTTCTCGTCGGAGACGTAGCGGGCCCAATCCTGATATTCGTCCCAGTCGCACCGTTCGCGGATGAACGCTTCGTCCGCGAGGCCTTCGGTCACGATCACATGGGCGATGGAGGTCATCACCGCGACATTGGTGCCCGGCTGCAGCGCCAGGTGGTGCTCGGCCTGGATGTGGGGCGAACGGACCATGTCGGTCCGGCGCGGATCGATCACGATCAGCTTCGCACCCTGGCGCAGGCGACGCTTCATGCGGCTGGCGAACACCGGGTGGCCGTCGGTCGGGTTGGCGCCGATGATCAGGATCACATCCGAATCCATCACGGAATCGAAGTCCTGCGTGCCGGCGCTGGTGCCGAAGGTCTGCGACAGGCCGAAGCCGGTGGGCGAATGGCACACGCGGGCGCAGGTATCGACGTTGTTCGAACCGAAGCCGCCGCGGACCAGCTTCTGGACCAGGAAGGTTTCTTCGTTGGTGCAGCGGCTGGAGGTGATGCCGCCCAGCGCGCGGGCGCCGGACTCAGCCTTGATCTGGCGGATCCTGTCGGCGGTGTAGGCCAGCGCTTCGTCCCAGCTGACTTCGCGCCAGGGCTGGTCGATCGATTCGCGGATCATCGGGTTCAGGATGCGGTCCTGGTGGTTGGCATAGCCCCAGGCGAAGCGGCCCTTGACGCAGCTGTGCCCGCGATTGGCCTTGCCGTCCTTCCATGGAACCATGCGAACAAGCTGTTCGCCGCGCATTTCCGCGCGGAAGGTGCAGCCGACGCCGCAATAGGCGCAGGTGGTGACGACGGCGCGTTCCGGCTTGCCGATTTCCTTGACCGACTTTTCCATCAGGGCCGAGGTCGGGCAGGCCTGCACGCAGGCGCCGCAGCTGACGCATTCGGACGAGAGGAAATCGTCGCCCATCTGGCCGGCGCTGATCTTGGAAGCGAAGCCGCGGCCATCGACGGTGAGGGCCAGCGTGCCCTGGATTTCATCGCAGGCGCGCACGCAGCGCGAGCAGACGATGCACTTGTCGGGCGTGAAGTCGAAATAGGGGTTCGATCCGTCCACATCCTGGCGCATGTGGTTTTCACCGTCATAGCCATAGCGCACGTCGCGCAGGCCGACATTGGCGGCCTGGTCCTGCAGCTCGCAATCATTGTTGGCCGAGCAGGTGAGGCAGTCCAGCGGGTGGTCGGAGATGTACAGTTCCATCACGCCCTTGCGCAGCTTGTCGAGGCGCGGGGTCTGGGTCTGGACCTTCATGCCCGGGCCGACCGGCGTGGTGCAGGATGCGGGCGTACCGCGCGCACCTTCGATTTCCACCAGGCAGAGACGGCAAGAGCCGAACTGGTTGAGGCTGTCGGTCGCGCAAAGCTTGGGGATCGATCCGCCGATTTCGGCAGCGGCGCGCATCACCGTGGTGCCGGCCGGCACGGTGACTTCGCGACCATCGATGGTCAGTGTGACCAGTTCGTCGGACTTGATCTCGGGCGTTCCGAAATCGGCCTGGCGTTCATAACCCATTGCGCTTCTCCACTGCGGCAAGATCCGCAGGCGTATTGATATTAGCAGGCTTTGCGCCGCGTTTCACGGCTTTCGCGCCGATCGCATCGGCAAACTCCCGCATAGAGTGCTTTGTATCACCTTGCAGGATCGTTTCCACCGCCCCCGCAGCCGTAGCTGGCCAATGGCCAATCACCGGCTGGTCGGAAAGATAACAGGGCGGTGTCGCGAGCAGTTCAAGCAGGTCTTCCGGCAATTCGGCCGAATCGACGCCACAAGTCAGTATGCTGGTAAAATCCGCGTCGAGCGCGGCATGGAGGCCGGCGGCAATGCCGGCCAGCGGGCCCATGCCGGCGCGCGGCCAGTCGGGAATGCAGGGGGCGGGGCCGGTTTCGCGGCCGGCGATCACCACGTGTTCGCACCAGCCCGACAGCGAATCGACCGCGCGGGAAATCAGCGTGCGGCCGCCCAGCTCGGCCAGCGCCTTGTCGCTGCCGAACCGGCTGGATTTCCCGCCTGCCAGAACCACGCCCAGAATCATTCGCCAATCTTCTCCCGCAGGTCCGCTCAACCGCGGAAGTCGTCCGGCCAATGCTTCAGCGCGCTCATCACCGGATATGGCGTGAACCCGCCGAGTGCGCAGAGCGAACCGAACTTCATCGTTTCGCAGAGGTCTTCCAGAAGCTGGATTTCCTCGTCCTGCGTGCGGCCCTTCTTTGGCATGTTGTGCATTTGCGGGGTCTTTTCAAGCGCGTCGAGTTCACGCCCGCCCGCCTTGATCCGGTCGATCAGTTCGACACCGCGCGTCGAGCCGATGCGGCAGGGCGTGCACTTGCCGCAGCTTTCCGCCGCGCAGAATTCCATGGCGAAGCGCGCCATCGATCCCATGTCGGCCGAATCGTCGAACACGGTGATGCCGGCATGGCCGATCAGCGCATCGGCCGCGGCATAGGCTTCATAGTCGAACGGAATGTCGAACTGGTCGGGGTGGATATAGGCGCCCAGCGGGCCGCCGACCTGCACGGCCTTGACCGGGCGGCCTGACTGCGTGCCGCCGCCGATGTCATACACCAGCTCGCGCAGGGTGATGCCGAACGCGGTTTCATACAGGCCGCCATGCTTGATGTTGCCGGCCAGCTGGATCGGCATCGTGCCCTTCGAACGGGCGACGCCGAGGCTGTCGTAAAGCGATGCGCCGCCTTCGGTCAGGATGTGCGGCACGGCGGACAGGGTCAGTACGTTGTTGACCACGGTGGGCTTGCCGAACAGGCCCTTGAGCGCCGGCAGAGGCGGCTTGGCGCGCACTTCGCCGCGCTTGCCTTCAAGGCTGTTGAGCAGCGAGGTTTCCTCGCCGCAGACATAGGCGCCTGCGCCCGCGCGGATTTCCACCACGAACGGCGCCACGATATGCGCGCTGGCCTGCACCGCCGCGTTCATCTTGGCGATGGCATCAGGATATTCGCTGCGCAGGTAAACATAGCCCCGGGTCGCGCCCACCGCTTCGCCGGCAATGGCCATGCCTTCGATCAGCGCGAAGGGATCGCCTTCCATCACCATGCGGTCGGCAAAAGTGCCGCTGTCGCCTTCGTCGGCGTTGCAGACGATGTATTTCTGGTCGGCCACCGCACCGGCCACCGTCTTCCACTTGATCGCGGCGGGAAAGCCTGCGCCGCCACGGCCGCGCAGGCCCGAGGCGAGCACTTCGTCGATGATCTTCTCAGGGCCCAGTTCGCGTGCGCGCCTCAGCCCGGCCCAGCCGCCGGTTGCCTCGTAATCGCCCAGGTTGGTCGGGCGGGTGCGGCCCGCGCGGGCAAAGGTCAGGCGCTGTTGCGATGCGATGAAGGGGTGATCGGCAATCACGCCGATGCCCTTGCCGCTGCTGCCATCGAGAATGGCATTCACGTCTTCGATGGTGGCGGGGCCGAAGCCTTTCCCATCCACTTCGACCAGCGGTTCGAGCCAGTGCATGCCCCAGCTCGAAGTGCGCTCCACCGTGGCGCCGGCCTTGGTGAAGGCGGCCGCCAGCAGGTCGGCGCCGCAAGCGCGCGCAAGCGCGTCGTCGGAAATGCGAATAGTGGTCATGCGTTTTCGATCAGTCTGGCAAGGGTGGGGCCGTCGAGGCGGGCATGCAGCGTGTCACCGACCCGCGCATTGGGGCCGACGCTACACAGGCCCAGGCAGTATACGGTGGACAGCTTCACGCGTCCCCCGGCCACTTTCTCGGCATCGCTGATCAGGGCTTCGACACCGCGCGACTTGCAGCTTTCCGCACGGCAGATCTGCACCACCGGGCGCGGATCGGCCTTGGGCTTGAAGTCGTGATAGAAGCTGACCACGCCGTGCACTTCGGCACGGGTCAGGTTCAATGCGCCGGCGATCGCCTGTTCGGCTTCTTCGTCAACGCAGCCGAATTCTTCCTGCACATCGTGCAGGATCGGCAACAGCGGCCCTTCCCGACCGCTGTGATCGGAAATGATCTCGGAAAGTTTTTGCTCGCGGCTCATCGCTTCAGTCTTTTTGCTTCAGTCTCTCGGCATGCCAGGCGACATGTTCGGCCAAGAAGGTCGAGATAAAATAGTAGGAGTGGTCATAGCCCTCCTGCAGCCTGATTTCGGCGGGCATATCTGCGTTTTGGCAGGCCCGGTCAAGCAAGTGAGTCTTTAGCTGCTCTTCCAGGAAGTTGTCCGCGGTGCCCTGGTCGACCAGCAGGCCGGGCAGGCGGGCGCCGTCTTCGATCAGGGCGACAGCGTCATATTCGCGCCATGCGGCCTTGTCCGCGCCGATATAGCCACCCAGGGCCTTCTCTCCCCACGGGCAGTTCAGCGGGCTGACGATCGGCGAGAATGCGCTGACCGAGCGATAGGTGCCGGGATTGCGCAGCGCGATGGTCAGCGCGCCGTGGCCGCCCATCGAATGCCCGGTGATGCCCTGGCGCGCCATGTCGACGGGGAAATTCGCCGCGATGACTTCCGGCAGTTCCTTCTCGATATAGGAACGCATGCGGAAATTCCTTGCCCAGGGTTCCTGCGTGGCATCCACATAGAAGCCGGCGCCCTTGCCGAAATCATAGCCTTCATCGTCGGGCACGTCGTCACCGCGTGGCGACGTGTCGGGGGCGACGAAGATGATGCCGTGCTGCGCGCAGGCCGCGCGGAACTCACCCTTCTCGGTGACGTTCGCGTGGGTACAGGTCAGGCCTGAGAGATACCACAGGACGGGCAGCTTCTCGCCCGGCGCATGGTCCGGCACGAAGACCGAGAAGGTCATCGGCGTTCCGGTTTCGGCCGATTGGTGCGTGAACACGCCTTGCTGGCCGCCGTGGCTGCGCCATTCGCTGGTTTTCTCGATGGTCATTGAAAGTCCCGATCAGGCTTCACGGTGGAGGGCGCATAATTTGTTGCCGTCCGGGTCGCGCAGATAGGCGAGATACAGGCGGCCACCGGCGCTGTCGCGCCAGCCGGGCGCTTCTTCCACGGCAGTCCCGCCAGCGGCGACGCCGGCCGCATGCCAGGCGTCGGCTTCATCGGTGCTGTCCATGGCGAAGCCGACCGTGCCGCCATTGGCGTGCGTGGCCGGCTCCCCATTTATTGGAGGGGTAACGAGGAAGAGCCCGCCCTTGTTCATGTAGATCAGCCGCCCCTTCGGATCGATGAAGCCGGGCTGGCCTCCGCTCGCGCCGAAGAGCGCATCATAGAAGGTTCTGGAACGGGCAATGTCGTTCGTGCCCACCATCATATGGCTGTACATGCCTGCGGCCTCTTCCCGTTATTCTCAGCGTTCGCCGACGTTCGGTGCGAAGGCGCAGATCTTGTTGCCGTCAGGATCGCGCAGATAGGCGCCATACATGTTGCCCGGCGATGAAGCGCGGAAGCCCGGCTCGCCTTCGCAGGTGCCGCCGGCAGCCACGCCTGCTGCGTGCCATGCTTCCACCGTGTCATAGTCGGCGGCCTTCAGGCCCAGCGTGTGGCCGTTGGAAACGGTCTGTGCTTCGCCGTTGGCGGGCGTGGCGACGACCAGAGCGGCGCCGTCCGCGGTTGCGTAAGCGGTGCCGTGCGGCAGCGGGTGGCCGCCAACGCCCAGCACGCCCATGGTTGCGTCATAGAACTGGCGCGACTTGTCGATGTCGTTGGTGCCGAGAAAAACGTGATTGAACATAGTTGATATCCTTCTGTCGTCAGATCGGAGTGGGTCAGAACACTACGACACTGCGGATGGATTCACCCGCATGCATGAGGTCGAAGCCCTTGTTGATTTCCTCGAGGGAGAGGAGGTGGGTGATCATGGGGTCGATGGCGATCTTTCCGTCCATGTACCAGTCCACGATCCTGGGCACGTCGGTGCGGCCCTTGGCGCCGCCGAAGGCGGTTCCGCGCCAGTTGCGCCCCGTCACCAGCTGGAACGGCCGGGTGGAGATTTCCTTGCCCGCTTCGGCCACGCCGATGATGATGGATGTGCCCCAGCCGCGATGGCACGCTTCAAGGGCGGTGCGCATCACTTCGGTGTTGCCGGTGGCGTCGAAGGTGTAGTCCGCGCCGCCATCGGTCAATTCCAGGATCCTGGCGATGGTTTCCTCGCGCGAGAGGCCCTTGCTGTTGAGGAAGTGGGTCATGCCGAACTTGCGGCCCCATTCCTCGCGGTCGGGATTGATGTCGACCCCGATGATCTTGTCGGCCCCCGCCATCCTGGCGCCCTGCAACACGTTGAGGCCGATCCCGCCCAGGCCGAACACGACGACATTCTCGCCGACCTGGACCTTGGCGGTGTTGACCACCGCGCCCACGCCCGTGGTCACGCCGCAGCCGATGTAGCAGCTGGTCTGGAACGGAGCGTCTTCACGGATCTTCGCCACCGCGATCTCGGGCAGGACGGTGAAGTTGGAGAAGGTGGAGCAGCCCATGTAGTGGAAGATCGGCTGGCCCTTGTAGGAGAAGCGGGTGGTGCCGTCGGGCATCAGGCCCTTGCCCTGGGTGGCGCGGATCGCGGTGCATAGGTTGGTCTTGCCCGACAGGCACGACTTACACTGGCGGCATTCCGGGGTGTAGAGCGGGATCACGTGATCGCCCGGCTTCAACGAGGTCACGCCCGGGCCCACTTCGCGCACGATGCCTGCGCCTTCATGGCCCAGCACCGAGGGGAAGATGCCTTCGCTGTCGAAACCGTCCAGCGTGTAGGCATCGGTGTGGCAGATGCCCGTGGCCATGATCTCCACCAGCACTTCACCCGCCTTCGGACCTTCCAGGTCCAGCTCGACGATCTCCAGCGGCTCCCTGGCGGCAAAAGCAACTGCGGCTCGCGTCTTCAT